>Ga0181395_1000014_pt1 | contig 56378 bp, 60 predicted proteins | sample 18SPOviralmetaG_FD_130124 | JGI IMG/M metagenome (GOLD analysis project Ga0181395, IMG submission 130124) | Marine viral communities from the oligotrophic San Pedro Time Series (SPOT) site, San Pedro Channel, CA, USA - 18 SPOT_SRF_2010-12-16 | ecosystem: Environmental > Aquatic > Marine > Strait...
CATATCGAGGCCGTCGATTGCTTGAAGAAACGGTAACTTCTGCTGGACCCGCTCGACGACATTCCTTGTGATGTTCTGCCTAAGCTGGGCGTTGTCGGCTGCGAAAGCGGCCTGCTGCCGCTCCTGCAACTGCTTCGCCTCTGCCAATGCGGCGTCGGCGTTAGCGTAAAGATGTTCTCTCCGCTGCAAGATGGGATCAATGTCCTCCATGATCCGGTAGATCCTAGCCTTATCCCGATCACTGGCATCCGGCAGAATATGAGATAACTGCTCTTCCTGTTCCTGCGGGTCGTCCAGTGACAGCACGTCAATCAAGGCGTCAGAATCGATCTCATACTTGTCGGCGATCTGGTCAGCCTGCTCTACAAGGGCTTCCAGTGGCTGCGAGACCGCCTGATAATAAGCGGGAGTCTGCTCCAGATTAGTGAGAGCCTGCTGATGCTCATACTCAGAGAGCTTCTCTTGTAGCTGCTCAACGTCTTTATTCTCAACGAGTCCCGTCAGTTCTTTAATCTTTGACTGGTATTCTGTGGATCGTTGCCTCAACATATCCAACTCAGAACGGTTGGTCTTCAACTCAGTCTTGAGTTCCTTGAAACGGTTCGCCGCTTTGGGCGTCCAGTCATCACCAATGTCGTCAGTCAAGCTCTCAATCGGATCTGTATCCTGAACCTCTGTATCCTGAACCTCTGCAACTGGTTCAGGTTCCGCTGCTGCTGGTTCATCAGCAACTGGTTCCGGTTCAGCGGTTGCTTGATCCATGTTCGCGAAAGCGGCTTCCAGTGAGGCTTCAAAGGAAGAGGGTTCAGTGGCGTCCGGCAAGGCGTCGATGTTAGTTGGTGCTTCTACGGCTTCGGGAGCCTCTACGGCTGCTTCTACAGGTGCTTCTACAGGTGCGTCCATTCGTCTGGTTGGTTGGTTTTAGTGTTGGATGGCCGATTAGTCAGCTTCTCCAGATCATTAAAGGCGTCCCTGTATCCCGCATACCAAGCCAGTTTATGGCTGTTCGCTTGCGGGTCTGCATCCAACGACGTAACCGTTGGGCCAGAAGCCTCTTTCAAAATCGCAATAGCCTGTTGCAAGGTAGGGTCGTCGATGATCTCCTTGAGCCTTGTAACTGACTTTAAATCGTTGAACCAGTGTTCCAGTTTAATGGGAACCGTGGCTTTCTTTTTAGCTGGCATTATTCTTGTTCACGAAACTTCAAGGCGGCTTGCGCGTCGCGGATCGCTTGCTCTTGGTCGAACTTCTGTTGCTTGATAGCCATGTCTAGTTCGGCCTTCTGCTGCGTGATCTGCATATCGACTTGCGCCTTCTGTAGCTTCATGTCTACCTCAGACATCTGAGGCTGTCCAGCACCATCTTCAGAAATTTGCTGTTGCTGTTGCTGCTGTTCTCTCTGAATCTTTTCCAACGCCTTCATGGTGTTGTTGATCGCCTCTTCGGCATACTGGAGAATCTGCTTGGCGTTTCCGACCACGGCCCCCAATGCAGGGTCACCGGATGCGTATTGAGCGGTCTCGGAAATGTGCTGGTAGAGTGCCTGCAACGCCGGAAGAACCTGCTGCGGATCTGCTTGGCCTTCGTTGATAGCCTGAATGAACTGCTGCAACAGCGGGACGTGCAACTGCAAGTGCTGGCCGTGTAGCTCGCTGGAGACAACAGGAACCTGCTGACCCTGCTGCAACTGCTGGTTCTCAAGGTAAGCGATCTTGGTATCTACCGTCTGTCTCTCCGACTCTTGTGCCGGAACGTAGCGATCCGCGAGGTCGTGGCCGACACGAGTGCTAACGATGTCACGAGTAAGGTTGCGGCGACCAACGTCGTCGAATTGGCCACTAATGCCTTGAAGCTCGCGAAGCGAGACGAGTCTGTTTGCGTGCGATCCATTACCAATGGAACGAACTGCTTTGGTCTGTGCGACATCTAATTTTTGAATGAATTCTTTCTCTACGCCCCGCTTCTCGCAGCGGTCGAAGAAATCTTTAATCGCCGCATCAGGCCGCTTGACCTGAACAATACGGCGGACCATCTCGCGCATCAGGCGAGTCCAACTTGAGTAGAATAGGTTAAGCGTTGAACCACTAATCCTTGTAGCGACATCCATGTCCGCTACCACCTGCATCTTGTTCTTGTATGGCGAAGTCTGATTCGGGCCATACGGCGACATCGTATCAGTGTTGAGGTTCAACTGCTGAGTGAGATCCTGCAAAGCTGGCTGGACTGCGGTTCCTAAGTTAGGAATAGCCTTCTCAACGATCTTCACGTTAGGCGACATCACGGCATACGCTCCGTAGAAGGTAAAGCTGAGTTCGTCTAGTGAGCGTTGGTTCTCAGGCTGAATCATAACAGCCGACGCCAACATTGCGCCGTCGATCTGCTGGCATCGTAACCTGTTACTGGTCTGGATGTGGGAGAAGATCCGCTGGCCGAGACCTCTGATCGAATGATAAGTGCCGTTACTGCCTACTCCGTAAGTGAAGAAGATGTACGCCTGTTCAGGCGAATCGTAGCGGCTGACCTTTTTGTAGAGGAAATCTTTAGGACTGGACTCAGCGGATATGTAATGACTCACGCTACCGTCGATCTCGCGTACCCAGTAGTGCAGCACGTCAACGGTAGGGTTCTGGATGCCTGTGTAGAGATCGTTGTTCTTGATCTCTGCCTGCAACGCTTCGTAATCAGAGAATGTATTGCCGGACGTGTAGGCGCGGCCAGAGGTCTTGACGTTCTCCATCATTACCCGCTTGACCTCTTTCACGTTCCAGCCGACCGCCTTAGCGGCCTTCTCGTTCTTAATAAAGTGGTAGAGTTCGTGTAGCTGATACTGGCGGCGTCCTACCGCGATATCGATTGCGTTCTCTGATGCCTGTGACTGTCTCGGAATAAGAATGTCCGCGAAGCCGCCGACGCGGAACTTCCAGTCCTCCGGCGAGTCGAAGTAAGCGATCCCGACTCCGTGCTTAATAAACTGTGTGCAGAGACGGAGGTAGCTGCTGTGGAACTCCGGCCAGCGGCGGAAGAGATCCGTCAGCTCTTGCGCCACGATGTCCTCCTTTGGACCTACTTCGCTCCGCTCGCCTGTCGTGGCCTTGACCTCTACAAGACGCTCAAGAGAGGTGTAAAGGTCAACGTAGGCCGAAAGGGAGATGTCCAGCAGACGCTGCGCCTCTCCGAAGTTCAGGTTGGTCTTGAGTCCCTGACCACTGGCCGCTAACTGTGATTGGCTATAAGGTGCGACGCCGTCGAACATACTGTCGATCCGAGAGCGGTTCACGGCAGACTTCTCGTCGGCGCGGAGCAAGGTTGCAAAAATACCTACGGCGGCTTTTACATCCTTGAGACGTGTTTTGACGGGTTTGCCCTTATCATCTAGGCTCCCTAAATCGAGGCCGTCTAAGTCAATTAAGTTTGACATACTTGGCGAGTATATTGGTTTGGCGCGTAATGTCAATCATTTGGGTAAGCCTCCTCCATAATCTTCTCCATCCGTACCCAGTGGGCGCGACCGTCTCTAGTCTTGAGACGGACGTATTCTTTCTTTCCGAAGTCCTTAGTATGCACTAAGAAGGGGACGCCCCTGTATTTTTTGCCTGTGTTCTGGTATTTCCAGACGGCTCCGTAAGGCGTTACCTTGTAATCGGGATAGTCGGCTACCACCACGAACTCCTCGTCCGGTAAGCCGTGTCGGACTACAGTCGGGTTGTCGTGGTTAACCTTTCTATACACACCGTCGTCATCAGTAACAAAGGAATGATGTTTTAGGCTCTGCCAATACCGCTTAATCTTTTTGTCGGTTTTAAGGTTGTAGATGTAATCGTCGTCGGTCAGGGCGTAGTGGGACGCTCCTTCAACGGGTGTCCAGTCTTCTGGTATGTGGTGTTTGGTCATGTCGGAAGTCGGTAAAAAAAACTTTTCTCTGAGGCTCTTAGTACCTTATAATATATTATAAGGTACTATACGTCTAGGAAAAAAGTTTTTTTTCGTAGTTTAGGTGCGGGTTTTCCAGCACTCCATTCCCTTAAAAAAAACTTTTCTCTGAGGCTCTTAGTATCTTATAATATATTATAAGGTACTATACGTCTGGGAAAAAAGTTTTTTATTGGATTTTAAGTGCCGCTTTTCTAGCATTACGTTTTGCCATGATTTTAGCTTTGTTTTTGCGATAATACTCTTTGTTGTAATTCTTTACGCGATTCTTGAACGCCTCATACTCCTCCGGTTCAAGGACTTTTGCCACCTCCAATTTCCGAGAGTAGCTGTATTTTGTCTTACGGTAATACTCATTTTGGTAGTCGAGCCTCTTTTCCCGATTCTTCAAATAGTATTCCTTCTTCTTTTTTGGGTCGTAATTCGCCATGCCCAACTCTAGCCGAAAGCCAGACCCCCGTCAATTTTTTTCTAAATGGTATATTGTATACACTGCACTCCGTGCAAAAATCCGAGACCTACCGGTGGCGTCTCCCGAACCCCGAACCCCAAATCACTATCATACTATCATGATCAACGCATCACGATACGACGATGCGTTAGTAGTGGTGAGGGATCAGGGAAGCGGGATTCATGAATCAGGAATCAGGTGTCGGTGGATCGGAAGGAAGGCGGGGCATTGCTCTGCATCAGGTCCAGTGTCCGGTGTCCAGTGTCCGGTCTGGTGTCCGGTCTGGTGTCCGGTGTCCAGTGTCCGGTCTGGTGTCCGGTCTGGTGTCCGGTGTCCAGTGTCCGGTCTGGTGTCTGGTGTCTAGTGTCTGGTGTCCAGTGTCCGGTCTGGTGTCCGGTCTGGTGTCCGGTGTCCAGTGTCCGGTCTGGTGTCTGGTGTCTAGTGTCTGGTGTCTGGTGTCTGGTGTTCCCCGCTTCCCGCTTCCCGCTTCCCGCTTCCCGCTTCCCTTATCATGATTACTGAATATCGAAAAAAGATTCGATTGTGCTTGCAATAGGTCAATTCCTTTTCTTGGCCCTCAGATGCGATCTGAGAGCGTTTGCCCCCGTCCGGCTGGTCCTATTCAATTTCTTTTCGAAACGCGATCCTGAGCGATTCGATGTTCTGTTGAACAGTGAAAAGGGTGTTCAAAACTTTGCCTTTATATAGTGTGTTTTTTGAGGGGCAGCCGGAACATCGAGAAGGGGTTGATTGGTAAGGGATTAGGGTGATCGGTGAAAAAAGAAAAGAATTTGACCGATTTAGCTTGCAGAAAGTAAACCGTTATTTTAGTTTCTAGTCATCGCCACAACGGCGTGAGTTGAGTCCACCGACCGACTGCCCCGATCTTTGAAATCACAGAATAGTTTAAGCGTCTTTTAAATAGCACGGGCCGACATTGGCCCGTTCCGCTATTCCCCGCTTCGGCGGGGCATAGCTCACAGCCTCCGGCCATGCCGGAAGTTGCGAGCTATGACAAAACAAGAACAAATAGACATCGTTAGAAACGCAGCACAATCTCTCAACGGAACCCTGATGGGAGATTGGCTCGATGAATCGGTTGCCCAAGCCGCCTCTGCATTGGACTCTGACATCAATCCAGCAATTTGGGTTCATGGAATAGAAGAGGCAGTCGCGGTGAAGACATCTACCAAGGTCGCCGAAATACAAGCCTCCTTTGAAAAACGGGAAGCTGAACTAGCCAAGCGGGAAAGAGACTTCGAAAAGCGCGAATCCGACTTCGAACATTGGAGAGCGGACTTCCACAACACCGTCACCAAGACGGCCTCCCATCTGGAGTATGTGATCGATCACCTCTAACCCTAACCGCTACACCCCGCTCCGGCGGGGCGTAGCTCTCAGCTACCGGAAAGATCGGTGGTTGAGAGCTATGAGTAATACTACCACAAAGCAAGACGTGTCCGCCCCTACTGTTGAATTCCTCGCCATCACCGGATTCGGCTGGGCCTATGCTGACTCGCCAGCGATGGCGATTCAGAAAGCGCAATCGAATATCTCCTACGGGGCGAAGCCTCGTAAGGGATCGAAGAAATGGGAGGAGGCTCAAGACAAAATCCATCTCTGGATGGTTCCCTCCACTTGGCACGGGACTGACAACTACAGGCCCATCGATGAAGACGGCAACCCTGTTGGAATCCTCCTCCACGGCCATTACAAGCCCGAAGATAAAACGGCCCAATATGAGGTCATGGACTCGGCCATCAAAGGATGGTTGGAAAACAGATAACCCTGAACCCTGAACCCTGAACAATGAAGATTAAAAAATGGATCGTAAACTTGAATGGCCAACACCACACCGTCACAGGTGATTGCGATGGGCATTTGGAAATTCACATCAGCCACGAGGATGGAACTCCTGTTTACGCTCTTGAGCGCGACATGGAAACGCCAAACGGATGGTTAGATTCCTTCACATCAGAAGGCATAGAAGGGAACTACCGTAAAAAAATCATCAACCACTAACCCTGAACCCTGAACCCCTGCACCATGCAAGACGCATGGTGCAGTATTCAGGGGTCACAACGACCCACTGAAACAGAACCAATAAACCAATAGAAAGAAAAAACTATGTCACATCAAATTACAGAAATCGACACCGTGTTATGTCCTGAAGGTTCCAAGTATCGCACTTGGCACGGGCTAGAGCAAACATCAGCAAAGCCGATCACGTTGGAAGTCGCGAGGGATCACGATCTCTTGCCCGTTGTCCGAAAGTCTCCGATTCATGTAGCGGGTAATCACCCGCCGATTGAGAACTTCAAAGCCCTGACAACGTGGGACAAGAACGGTGAGCTGACCACGCTCGACGTGGTCTCTGACCGATACTCGATCATTCAGAACGAGCAGATATTCAAGACCATGTCCGAGTCCTTCAAGGGGACAGGACTGGAATACACTCTGTCCTGCATCGGCACGTTGGGTGGCTTGAAGAAGTTCTTCATCTCGGTCGCCGTAGGCGATGACGATGGCGGGTTCACCGTCAACGGTGATAAGTTTCACGGCAACGTGAACTTCAACACCTCACATGATGGAGGATCGTTCTTCGCCAACGACAGTCTAACCCGAATCGTATGCGGGAACACACTCCGGCAAAGCATGAACGGAGATAAAAACGTGTCATTCAAGATCAGGCACAAGGGCGATACCGCCAGCAAGGGTAAGGATCTTAGTCGCTACCTTCAGGCAGTCTTCACCTCTCGCGAAGTATTCGCCGAGAACATGGGCAAGCTGGCTGAACAGCGAGTAGCTGGCGATGACATCAAGCAGATCGTCGGTGGCTTCTTTGTGAAAGAAGCATTCAAGCGTGGCGAAAAGCTGGAGGAGGGTTTCAAGACCCGCTCGCTCAACATGATCGACGGGATCACTGACCTCGCCATCTCCGGTCGCGGAAACAGTGGACGGTCTCTCTATGATGCCCTCAACGGAGCGACTGAGTTTTGGACGAGTGGTGACGGCGTAGGCCGGACAGCGAGTGCCGGAAAGAAAGCCTACTCTTCCGAATTCGGAAACGCTGCTGCCAGCAAGGAGAAGTTCTCCGAGTATCTCGTCAAAGGCGAGTTTGAATCCTCGCTTCAGGAGGATACAAAGCGCATCCTCGCCCTCACTTCCTAGTGAGTCTTGATACACTGCCCCCTCCAGCCGGAGGGGGCAGTAATCAGGAATGAGCCTGAAATTAAACCAATAAAGAATAAAGATGAAATTCGACAAACTAAGACAGAAACTCGGCATGATCAATCCAGAAACCCTGACCGATGTCCTCGATGGAAAGATAAAATTAAGTCATGAGGAAAGAGAGGAATTCAATGAATACATGGACATGGGCCGGAGAATGTTCGCAAAAAAGAAATCCTAAACCGGATCTTGATACACTGCCCCCTCCAATCGGAGGGGGTAGTAATCAGGAATCAGCCTGAACTTAAACCCTAAAAATAAATGAGAGAAATAATCGAAGTAAAAGGGAACTGCACCCTCAAAAAGCAGGGAGGTCGCTACGTCATGACTAACGACTCAACAGGTGCTTGTCATAGCATCTCGGCCCGACCGGACATCAGCCCTCTTAAGAGGCTGGTGGCCCACTGGGAATCGTTCCTCAAATTACAACTCGATGGAATCGAGTTAAAAGACCTGAACGCTTCCACTCTGAAGGAAGCGTTGAGAGAGGCAAAGATGGTCGCCCTCGATAACGGAGACGGTGGGGACTACTGCCAGACGGCGGGACAACTCGTCCTTGTAGACTCAGACGGTGAGCGGATCGGTGGGGGGCCAAGCGTCTACTTTGACGGTCAACCTAAATTGCGAGACATCCGCGAGCTGTTTGAAGACCACCCCAAAGCCGTGACCGTGTCTGTCGAAGGACAAACCCGCTGGTATGGTGAGGGGAACGCTGCCCAGCGTTTCGAGGACTCCGAGATCTGCGACTGGTGGGTATTGAACATCGTCCGATAACTTTAACCCTAAAACTAAATATGTATAAGTATACCACAACTGAGCTTCAATCGCTCCCACCGTCATTCGGCGGCAATAATGATTACGGTTGCGAGACCGTCACCTGCTTCTCGCCTTCTCCTAAGAAGGCGGTAGCGATGGAGGGAACCATCACCCGCTCCCGTGAGGGAGTCGAGGGCGTTCCCGTCCTCCTGAATGCGACCCTAGTCGCCCCCAACGGTCGAGTCGTTTTCGACCGTTGGGATTAACCAACAACTAAGCCAGTATGAAAACCGAACAATGCCAAGCCTTTTGGCGAAACAAAAAAGGCGCGTGTTGCTTGGCCACCTTCCCATCATCCGAGCTTCCTGAGTTTGTGATGAAACGGTGGCGGCAGCGTCAGGAGTGCGATGTTTACTACGTCAAAGATCAAGAGATTCCGCTTGATGAACACGGTTATCGGGACATCGAATACCGTGCCGGAAAAGTATGGAAGCTCGACGATGGGAGTGATCGTTGGGACTATTACTACGACTTCGATGAACCCTGAACCCTGAACCCTGAACCCTGAACCAGTGCGCCCTGTAGATGATACAGGGCGCACCATTCAGGAGTCATGAAGACTCTTATGAACAAGAATAAAACTGTGAAAAAAATAAAAGAATACCCCGAAGGGGACATAATCGAGTCCGCACCTGTAAGGTCTGGCCGGACTGAGTTGGAATACTACAAACTACACCTATGGGCATATTCCGATGGAACATACACCATTGGTGATGATGACGGTGACCATGAGGAAGCTGATAAAGAGGATGTGGAGGAGTTCTTGAGGCTATCGCCTCAACGACACAGGGCGTATGATGACTACGTTGCCGAGACCGGAGAAGACCCCTGCGAATTATACTTCGTTGCTCGAAAGCGTGAGGTCAATCAACGTGTGGAGTTACACCTGCAAAACTACGTAGGGGCATCCGAGTTTGGATTGCGCCTAAGAAAGGTAACGCTCCCCAACGGTGAGGATATTACACCCGCCCAATGCCTCGCCGATCACCCAAAATTGGCTGAGTTTATTGAGCTTAAAAAACAGGAGTCGGGACACTTCATCTTGGATGAGGTAAACGAGCAGGTGCTTCGGGAATGCCCCGAAGTAGAGGAGTGGCAGGATTATCTCAGCACCGTGTTCGTGAATGCTGTCTGGGATGAGCCGATCCCTGAAGAGGAACTGCGCGTCACGCTCCGAGAGAAGGCGAAAAAATCACTAGAAAGTAACCGATAAGCAATAAACCAAGATTATGATTAAAGAAAAATACCTAGTGACAATATATCAAGAAACTTACACTACTGTTGAAGTGGAAGCAAACGATAAGCATGAAGCAGAAGACCTTGCTCTTATGGGAGAAGGCAAAGTTGATGACGTTACGATCAAAGATTCAGAAGTGATAACCAATAAACCAATAAACCAATGAGCAAAACTCAGTTAGTAATCGCGTCCACGATCTTTCTCGTTGCCGTGTATTCAATCCACGCCGTCGGTGGCATCGATACCATCGTCCGACGACTAATCTCCACGATATTTGAACTATGAATTATTTAGAAATCGTCGGAGTTATATTAGCCACGCCTCTGATCGTCATAGTCATCGCCGCGAGCATGATCAAGTCGGAAGCTCGCCGGATCGAGAAACTGAAGCAGCGTGCCGATAGGAAGAAAGGGAGGCGTTCATGATCTACTTCACCGACACCGACCCCGACGAGGCAGCGAGCAATCTCTGCGACCGTCACCTGCGAAAGACCGTGAGATTCACCCAAAAAGTGTTCTCGGAAGCCGCTGAGAATCGCACACAGCATCGCGACCCGTATGTCCGGTGGGGCTGTTCAAGTCTCACGAACTTAAAATGGGTCGTTGAACATGGAAACGCATCGGCTCATGAGCTTTACTATCGATTCCACAAACCCGTCCGAATCGAAGACAGCCTGCCTTTGATCAGGGCCAGAGAGATGATGGACTCTCTGGCCCTCCCGCCCGTAGACCCCGACCATATCTTCTTTCCTGATGAAATAGATAAGGTTAGGGAGTTTTACCGTTTAAAGGTTTTTCCAAAATCGAGATGGACAAGGCGATATCCGCCTGATTGGATGCACCCGTCACTTCTGGTGAAGTGACTTGTTTATTCATAGCACAAGGAGGTAGGGAGAAATCCCTGCCTCCTTTTTTTGTGCCTAGAAATAAGTGGGAAAAACCGCCCAGAAATCCCCCACTTACTATCATAGTTTAATCCACGCAAGCTCTACTCAGATTCTGTAATAGGCCGGACAGGAATGTAGCGGTTGAGCTTTGAGGCGTGGTCGTAGACCTGCTGCGCTCGCGCCCTACCATATTCATCAGTCCTTGGGTCGAGCAGACCCTCGATAATGTATTTGAACGACGGCTTGTCCATGTAACCTTTACTCAGTAGAGCGACCCGATCTCGACCCAGCTTCTTATCCTTCATCCCCTTGAGGAGGTCGGTGTTAGTGAGTCCGAGAGAGGCGAACCCTTTATTGATCCGCATCAGTTCGTAGTTAAGGAGGCGTCGATCCTCGATGTTCTCATCGATGATGTCCGCTACATCTCCGTCGCTCATCGGGACGTTACGCTTCACCGCGTTGAGTCCGCTCTTCACGTTGTTGTATCGCTTGTTTAGATCCAGCAGGTATCGCGAATACTGTTTCTGGAGATCAACATCATGAACACGCGCAGGCATCGCGCCGTCCATAATCTCAAGAGTCATGCCCTTCAGAGATCCGGTTGACCAGCCCTCGACAAAATCTTTACCAAGTCGCGGAGCGTATGCCTCCTTGGCGATGTAACCTAAGATCTTCGATCCAGCTTCCACCGGACCATCGGCCCCCTTATTCCAAATTGGTTTACCCGTTGACGGGTTAAGGTTTCGGCGAGCCTCAGACACTGCTCCCGCGAGAATCTGATCGTCTAAGTATTGATCCCTCACCAAGCCTAGCGCGAGAGCGGCTCCCGCTTCGGTGAACTCACCGCTGCGGATGTTCTCATACGCTCGCAGGAATGGATCGACCAGTAGCGAGTATGGATTAACGTAAGTAAGGTCAACCGACTTCAGCTCACCGTTCCATCTGTAATAGAAGAACGTATGCCCTCTGAGGTAATCTGGAATGGATGCACGCATGGCCTCGTCCTCCTCATCTCCGATGCCCGAAAGAGCAGCGAGGATCATAGGAAGAGCGGAAGAAAGAACTCCTATCGTTCCGGTCATCCAGATCATTCTAGTTTTACCTCTCCGAACCAGAACAGGATTGCCGCTGGCGATCTCCTCACTGGCGAGCTTGTACGTGTTGATCACGATTCGCGGAACCTCCATCTTGAATCGGATGAACGGGGCGAACAGCAGGCCGAGGCCAGACTTCGTGTATGCTGCGACGGCTGGCGGTGCTTGGCTGTATGCCTGTGAGGTCATGACTACCTTGCGAGCGGCCAGACGCTTGATCTGCGTGTCGCTCATATTGGCTAGGTTGTTGACCCTCACTTTGCCGTCCTCGACCGTGCTTGTGTCGGCGGCTTGGGCTTCCTTCAGAATTGCCAACTCATGGTTGTAGTAGGCGACCTTGTAGGCGGCGTCGAGAGCGGCGGATAAATCCTGTGCCTTCTTCTCAATTATCGCTAGAGCCTTAGTGGCTTTATTGAGTTTCGTCTTTTCACCTAAGTCTTCGATCTGCTTCCTGATGCCGTCGGGTGTTATCCTACCGTTCAGGAGGTCTCTCATAACTCCGGCGCGGAGTTCGTCGCCCTTGATATTCAGGCCGATAAGCTCATTAAGCTCTGGGTCAATCTCACCTTCGTTAAATGGGTTTAACACGCCGAAAGTCCCTTTCGCCATTTCAGCGATCATCTTATCGTAGCGGAGAAATCCCTGTGAGGTTCCGAACAATAAGTTACCGATTCCGTTTCGTAAGTAGAATCCGATGGAGCCTAGAGTCTTAGCTGCCATTGCCTTACCGCTCAGGTTAGCGGCTAAACCAACAGCTCCCTTAACAGCCTTCTCCGCTGTGTCGGCGTAATCCATCGAGAAGGAGTCATTGAGCGTAGTATCCAGAAGCTTTTTGAATTCAGGATCTACCTGCATTCCTGAGAGGGGGTCGTTCTTACTCGGCGCACCCGATCTGGCGGCGACGAAGTTAGCATACTTGACGCGGTTCTCTTTGGTAGCGAGCTTCTCTTCCACCGTGACCATGACGCCCGTTTCCTTGCCGAATGCCACCAGTTGGTTCAGGAATGCCTGCTGCGAAGCGAGTGTCGCGACGGTCGAGTAAGTCCGAAGAATCAAATCAGTGCCAGCCTCCGACCCGATTTCGCCGAGAAGATTTCGGATCTCCACCGGCAAATCTTTGCGTCTTTTCAGGTTGTCCTCGATCATCTTGTAATGTTTAGGCGAAGCAGTCGTCGAGTCTCTGCCTCCTTCGTCATACCGCATCAAGAAAGTGTTAAGCACCTCTTGCGCGTATGATTTATGTGGGTAGCTTTGGTTCTCTTTTTCGAGGAGTATACGAGCTTCAACCTCGGCACGCGACTTGTCCATGCCGCCCTCAACCAGCTCCTCAAACTTCTTATCTTTAAACTGTTTATTAAAGAACCTCATAGCCTCGTCCCTCACAACTTGATAATTGGGATCTTCCCTCACCTTCTGGAGGTAAGACGAGTCGGTGAACATCTTATAACTACGGGTAATGTAGACTCCTCCGGTCTCAGAGATCTTGACTCCAATATTATCGTCAAGGCCCGACTTAACGAGTTTCTTCTGCAACGGGATGATCAGCCTCTGCCGTATGTCGATAATGTGAGCGGCAAGCTTCGGAGATTCCTTAGCGAGTTCTCTCAGAGCGGCGTCGCGGTCAGCTTCCCTAGAAGTGATAGCCTCTTCGTAAGCTTTATCGGTGGCCTCAGTTCTCGCATTATGGGCGAGTCCCTTTAGGGAGTCAGCTTCTTCCTCAGTGATTAAGCCTACTTTGCGCTTCTTCTCTGCGTCGGCGTGCGCGGCTTCGTAATCTTTATCAATATCTTTAAGAACTTCCTCAGTGACTATGTTACCTGTGTAGTGTCCCTGCGCGAGAGCGATCAAATCCATCGGCGCGTATTCGTAACCGCCGTAGTTTTCCTCAATGAGTTTATCCATCTCCTGTTTATAGGCGACGACGTTAGCCTCAGTAAGTCTCTTGTAAGCGTCTCGGTTCTGGATTAATCGGCGGAAGGCTTCTGGAAGCTCGCCAGCGAACACCTTATTCAGGAACTCCATGATGAAGTTCTGTGGCTTTCCGGTCTCCAGCTCGTATACAGGAATCTCAAGGAGATCGACCACTGCGGCGAAGTTTATGGTCGAACCTGTCGGCTTGCTGGACGGAGCGGCTGCGGCTGCGGTGGGGGCTGAATACAGAGGTAGTTTTACGGTCTCAACTCCCTCGTCCGCTTTTCTAAATATAAGTTCGCGTTGAGAAACACCAACGGACGGTGGGAAGATGCTGTCTTCCTCCGATTTTTTAATTGGGTCTGTGTTGCCGTCATATGGATCGGCTGCTTTTTTGGGGTTAGGTTTCTTAGCCGAGTAAACTACGTCTTTCCACAGGTTGGACTCACTCAGAACGTGGACTACAGGTGTCTCACCCGAAGTGCTGCGTATAGAATACGGGTATGAGTCATGGAAGTCAGTCTCGACGGCTTCGACCTCTCCCTTCATCGAGAGAACAGCGTATACCCGCCCAGAGGCTTTCTTATCCATTTGCTGAAATTGCTGGAAGGTCTTGACCAGAGGCTCTGCAAAAAGATCTGCCATGCCCTGCATGACTGATGCCATTTTGAGGTTACCTGTAGGTATTAAAGATTTATTGTATAGGTTCTTGTCACCAGCCAGAAGGTTAGCTATGTTCAAAGCCTGATTTTTCTTTTTATCGAAAGCAGCTTTTTCCTTTGGGTTGAACTTCTTCTGAACTTCCGCTGTAGGCAGTTTCATGCTGTCAGCTATTGCTGACGCTATCTGAGCGACAAAGGAACCGCGTTGTGGGAACACTGACTCTTCAGGGAGGAGATTCTTTTTCATCTCCTCTATGTTTTTAGCCAGTCCGTCTTTCAGCTTCAGTTTCCTTGAAAATTCTTTGATGGTGGTCGTCTCGACTCCTGTATCTTTGTCTTTCTTTTTAAGAACTAATCTCTCTTTACTGGCGTTAACAATAGCACGGTTTACGACCGCCTCAGTGATCCCATACTTCTTGGGGTTCTTGGCTAGAGTGGCGAACAGGTTGACCGCTCCCGTAGCCATTGTTGTGGAGCTAAACATCTTCTCGATGGGAGCGGACGTGAGAGCCATCAGAATAGTTCCGTTGTTGCGCTTGGATATCTTGTTAAGGTTTTCCGCCATGTTCACGGCGGCGTCCTTGGTAGATGCCCAGAAATACCCTTGGTCACCGAACATGACTGGGTAGTAAACACCTCCCTTGCCGTCTACGACCTTATCGCCCTCGACCTCCAGTGTGCCTGCCATCGCGCCGTCAGGTTGGTGGAGCATGACGGCCATTCCCTCAAACTGGTCGAGGGATTGCTGTATCTTAATGTATCCGTTCTTGATCTTCTCGTAAAACTTCCCGTCCTCTTTGACGTAGATATGTTTAACTATGGGGTCACTCGCACTGGCGATTTCTGGTGGGATCTCGGCGGGTGTAGTAGCACCAGCCACCGGAGCAGAGTAAAGGATACTGCTTTTACTTTCATCGAACCGCTGGCTAAGTGGGATCACGTTGCCGTTAGCGTCACGGGTGATAGGGTCTGCGGATTTGAGTTGATCGGGTGACCTTACGACAAGGTGTTCCGTGTCGTGAAAACTGAACGCTTCCTCCAAGTCCTCATAGGTTGTTATGGTCTCGTTCGGGTTGTTCTCAAGGTAGAGTTCCGCGCCCCCGAGAGCAGAGTCCTTTTTTATCACGAAGTAACCGGATCGTTCATTTTGTCCATCTAGCGACACAGGCTCCCCTTGGTCAAAATCCCGCTGCTGCTTCTGGGTAGGGAACCCAGCAGGTTCACTAAACACAACCGTATCGAACCCAGAAGGGAAGCCATCCGTCTCCTCTCCACGAGCCACCATTTGTTGTGCTGTAACTCGATCAATGGTTCGTCCTTTCTTGACGAAAAGGTCGAGAACCTTGTTGTCGGTCCGCTGATATCTATAGGACGAAAATGTGTCGGCTTCATTCGATACATGAAAACCGCGAATATTGGTGTCTGGATCAAACTCAGGGATCTCGCCTCGGTCGAATGCGTCGAAGGTTGCTCCAGTTGCGTGTTTAGTGCGGGTTTCATACCCCGCTGCCTTAGCGCGTCGTTCCACCATCGTCCTCAACTCAAGCCAGTTCTTCTCAGGATCTTTGGCAAGCTCTAGATACTCAACGTCTTCTACCGGAGCAGACGCTAAACCAACGAAGTCCTGATTAACGACCTCAAACATTTGGAAAACTTCCGTCGGGTTCTTGGTATCGAACGCCATCTTCGTAGGCTGACGGACGAACCCAGCTTCGATAGCTCGCATCTCAATAATCAACTTATTGAGGGCAACATCTGCTGCGGGTCCGATCTGTTCACGCTTGGCGACCCATCGGTTGATGATCCCCCTAAAGTAACGACCTAGAATTTTAAGTAAGGAAGGCTTGGATTTCCAGAATTGGTTATCATCCTCGGTAGTAAAGCCCCGTGTGACCTTCTGGAAGTGCATACGAAGTTTCTCTTGTGCCAACCCATACTTAGCTTTTGCGACCACTTGAGGGTCTGACGACTGAAGGCTCACTATCGCAGCCGCAAGTCTTGGTTCGTTTCCGACATGGTATTCTTTAGCGATGTCCACGAAGTCCGAGTCAGAAAGACTGTTGATGTAATTCTGAACCTCTCCGTCGGTCATGGAACTCCAACTGGCACTATGCACTAACTCCTCGTTGATTATAACACCAGCGATTGCGCGTCCGGCGATGTCCCCAACGCCGCCTGTCTGGCTCAACATAAGAGGGAGGTTGATATATACCGCTGAAGAATCAGACTGCACAAAAGAAGAACTTCCATCGGACTCAGTAACAAATTCTAGTTCCATGCCGAATGGAATCAGACCTCTGAGATAATTCAGTAGGGGTAATGCTTTAGAGCGGTCTTCCTCTGGGATAAGTGAGAGGAATTTTTCGCGCTCTACCTCGTCTTTAAGACGCTTCGATTCAAGACGTTTTTCCTCTGTATCGTCCTGCATCTCGCGCAACGCTTCTCTCCTCTCCGCTTTCCTCTCAGCCATATATTCAGGAGAGAAAACTGGTGAACTGGATAACGTCGCGTTATTAGCGATTGCCCCAGCCAAAGCTCCGGCGTTGGTAGGCGGACCCTTGCGGGGATTGCTCCCCACGTCGATAATATCTCCAAGAGACTCCGCTACTTCTTTAGCAGATCCTATCCCCACATTCGGGAACAACATAGCTATGTTGATAAGGAAGCTATCAAAGGGTGAGGAGTTGTTAGTTGGTTTTAGATTTTTGAAGTGCTTCTGAACGTCCTCCGACAACAAGAACTGAGCGGTGAACTCGTTAAGATCGACAAGAGCGTTCTCAAGAGATGGGACGGGTCCGCTGCTTTCTTTTTGCGATTCGTAGGTTTCTTTCGCGAAGTCGAAAACACTGGACAACTGGTTAACTATACCTTGTTTACTTGAGGGTGGATTTGAAATAGTTCCAGAAATGAATGCGTGGACATACTCCTCAAGTAATGTGTTGACGAGACCTCGACCGTTTCCAGACGTGACATTGATGAACACACTGTCCGAGCCGTCTTTTCCCTTAACGTATTTTCCTGCGATGTCGGCTTTTGCTTCGCCCATCACAAACTTAATCTTCTTGATGAAGGCGGTGTCGCGCAGCAGCAAGGTAGCTACAAATTTATGGGAAGGGATCTTTGAATTTTTAGCGACTTCTTTAAGGGCTTCAATAACACTGTCGGGGTTCCCACTCTCAAGACCCAGTCTCTCAATATCAGCCTTGTTCTCAGCCGTAATGACTGCCCTTTCGGCGGCAGAGATGTTAGATCTCGATAGGTGGGTTCGGACTGCTTTGGTTAAAGCAATCATTGTGTTCTTCGCCTCTTCCGCAGTGATCTCTGTTTCCGCGCCTGCATTGAACTGAGCTTGGAAATCGCTCACAGCGTCAGAGTTCTCGTAGCTAGCACCGTCTGAGGGGGTCACTAAGCGGACGAGTTGTAGCGCGTTCAGGAAATCTTCGCTGCCGATTAATACTTTGTCCTCCAGAATCTCCACAAGGCTATTAACAGACGGCCTAGTGTCGCCGTTTCCAGATGAAAGCCATGAAGCGAATATCCCGAACAGGTCTTTAGAACTCGCGTTCTCAACCATGTCTTCCATCTCAGGATCTTCCAATACGTCTTCAAGAATAACCTTGACGATTCCCTTGCGTAAGTCTGGGCTAGTGTTTACGGTATTAACCGCTTTTTTCATCGCCCCAGATACTGTGTTACTTATATCTTGTGGGGAAGCGAAGTCGCCTACAGGGTTTTCACCGAAGTTAAAAACCCAACTACTTACTTTAGGGTTCTTGAATTGATCGGGAGTTATATCGAACGGAAGGGTAGAGGCCGCTCTCTGTTGTCTAAGGGAGGTGGCTTTTTCTTGCTGATTCTTAAATTCGTTCGCGGCTTTTTTAAGTAGCGTATCGAAGGTCGGCGTTGTGTTATTAGCGAAGTCTGGGTTGTTCAAGAGTTTCTGCTCTACGAACAATCCGAGAATCGTTTCTCCCGTAAGCTCTTTGTTAGATTCTACTTTAATGAACGGGAGTAGTTTTTGAGCCGCTTGATCTACATTCTTAGATCCCGTCTGGGCTACCAGCTCATCGAAGGGAGTGGTAGGGTTGGTTCCTTCTCCGAACGCTTCTACTTTTGCGCGAAGACTAAACAACTGTGCGTTAAATAAGAATTCTTGTTTAGCTGACTCAAATGCCACCATGCGGAACTCCTCGTTAAGCTCCCCGTCGTTGGCTTCAAGGAGGGCTTGGGCGTTGCGATTCGTTTCGTCTCCGGTCTTCTCTAGCTCAAGGGCGAACCTATTGATTTTTCTTTTGATCGACGTAGTATTAGAAAAGTTTCCATCAGTAATTGGGCTTCCATTTTTGTCAAAGTCTGGAACACCTTCAGGTAAGGTCGCAGGCTTGAAACGGATACTAGCTATAGCAGAAGCTCTCGTATTGTTTGGCCCAATCGAACTTACGCCCCTCGCGTTAGTGACCTTAGACTCTAGGAGAGTGCCGTCGGCAGTAGGTCCGACCACGTCACTAACCATCTCATTTTTAATTCGGATAGCGGGGTTGAGGTTTGCTCTATTGAAACTACGAGGAACCTTAACGGTTTTACCAGCCCTCAACATCTCAATAATAGAGATCGGGTCGTTGTCGAACACGCCATTACCTCTATCATCAACGAAGAATTTAACTGGCTGGGTAACGGTCTTACCGGATACGGGATCGAAGTAAGTCCTGAAAGGTCTCTTCTCATTATCAGGGTCGAGCTTCGCGTTCTTTGGGGGAGCGAGTTTAGGGTAAGCTGTATAAACAGCAGAAGACACAAACTCTGACGCGGACTGGCGAGACGAGTCAGGAGGCATAGGTAAACCGTAGTTTACGTTGGGGTCAGGATTAATCGGAAACCCATTACCCATCGCGAAGCCAATAAGCCTGTTAGCTTTCTCCTCTGCGTCAGGCCCACTAAAGGGAGACTCTTCATACCTAAATGTATTGGGTGACGGCCTTGAAGAATACCTCTTGGATTTAGTTGGGTCGAATCCACGGACGCTGTTGTTAGCGGAACTTATGTTCGTTCTGGACTCGCCTTGAAGGGTGACGCCAGCAGATTCTGCGTTAGCCTGTTCTTGAGTAAAGTCGATATAAGGTCCGGTGTAGTCCTTAATTTCTCTAGGGGATTTACGACCGTAATCGAAAGGAGTCTCTAGAACTGTGACGGGTTCACTATTTCTAACGGAGACGCTCTGCTGGTTTCTGATGTTCTCTAAAGCAATTTCAACGTCGAGTGGGCTAGAATCGTTCAGGGACTGCAAGAACACCACCGGATCTACCTTCTGGTCAGTAAGTGCGAAATCAGGAGTAGTAGGTGACTGCGCTGCAACTTCAAGGTTTTGTTCCTTTTGCGAAATGGCTGCGCTCTCCTGCTCAAGCTCTATTCTCCGTTGTTCGCGAAGGGCGACCTCGGCTTCCCGCTCCTCCTCCTTTTTAGGTAGGGTCGATTCGTCGCTAAGTTTAGATATCTCTTGGGCGATCTCCTTACTTCTTTTGGCGTTTTCTGTTCTTAGTAATGACTGCTCAGTAACAGTGGATGTTCCTTCTGAGGGGGTTGGTGCTAGTTCAGCCGCAGCCTCGGCTGCACCACGACTTTGGGCGCGGGTCGTAATTATCTGACGAACCTGTTGGGCGGTGAGTGGGCTACCAGTTCCTTCAAGTTCAGAAGAAACTTGTTCAGCGAACTCATTCGCCATCCGAATACGACTTTCTCGCTGATCCATCGGAGTATAACCTACGAATCTTGCACCGGCCTGAATAGTGGGGACACCGCCACCGAGAATACCGCCAACTTGTGCGGCGTGCCACACCTGCGTCATCCTCTCAAGCATCGGCGTGTCCTGATTCAGTGCTACGTCTTCAACGAATGAATTAACTAACTGATCGAGACCTTCTTCCAAACTTTCATCGACTGCATTTTTTGCGATCTTCTTCCCAAGAGCAAAAGCCCCATACTTCTTGATGGAGGCATTCATCACGGTTTTCATTGCTCCCGCGACGAGCGTATCAGAGATTCCCGACGTGTTGCCCATCGCTTGGAAAACCGCTTTAGATTCTCTAAAGGTCATGCCTTTAAGCAAGGCGTCCTCAACACCTCCGCGACCTATCATACTGAAGCCTGCGGTAATTGCACCTGTGATCGCACCAGAGGTTAGGGCGAATCCTAACGCCCTATCGTGGGCTTCATCTTCGCTTAGTTCTGGGTCTTTGCGTAGCTGGTTATAGAGCGAGGCGTAAGTCATCGCGCCACTACGAGTAGCTGCTGGAACGAACCCCGCTACCCCTATATTAAACTTACTAGAAGCTACTTTGTTAAATGCTTCGATGGCTTCGACGGTCTTGGCGCGACCTCCTTTTTCTAACGACTCCCTGATCAAGACATTAGCCGCCTTGTCTGCCACTTCTTTATAACCCTGTTTCGTGCTGGCTCTAAGGACATTACTGGTAAGTGCTTTAGCGAATCCCTTGGCGGTGAGCTGCGCTCCACCTTTTACAGTAGATCTCAAAGCTAAGTAACCCGCACCAAGAGTGCCACCGGAAACTGTAGCTAAAGCAGTCGTAGCGGCTATATCCACGATAAGGGGCGCAACGCTTTCGGACACGTCTTGAAACAAGCCATACTGCTCACCGAAAATTTGGGCAACCTCGCGGCGGTCCGATTGTCTCTGAGCAGTATTAGCGAGACCGTCTTTGGCCCAGTCTGCCCCCATAATAGCGGGAGCGGCATACACAAGAGTGGCGACAGAATCCCAGACAGAGTAAGCAATTCCCTTGGCACTGTCAGCGAACTCATTGAAGTTCTCGTCCTTAGCGACGAAATCGTCGAAGATGTCTAGGTCATCTCGTCCGGCCTGCCTGCCATCTATAAGGGCTTTCGCCCAGTCATCGCCGACGGCGGACTCAGACAAAAGCTTGCTGTAACTCGCGAAGTTTTGTTTGAGAACATCGACTCGTTTCTCGGCAAAAAGTTTTTTCTGCTGGGCAGTAAGTTCAGGATGCGCGGCAAGAGTGTTAATCATGTCCTCTTCACGGGCAAATACTGCGGGGTTCAGGACTGGACCAAGAGCGGTCTTGTAAAGGTTCTTACCCGCTTCAGACGGATCTTGATGCAGCTTAAACGTCCCGCGTCTAGCCCCCTCATGGATAACATGGGCCTCGTAAGCGTCGCGGACGTCTTCGGCCTTATAATTAGCCCCAGAACTGTTCAGCTTATCGGTGATATACTCAACCGTATTGTCAAAGGATTGTCGGCTAGCGATATAAACTCTTTTTTTCTTGTCGTTACTCTCCTCTGATTCAACCCCAACGGCTGTCATCAGATCGCTCAGTCCTCGCGTTAGGGATTGCGTCGTTGCATCCCAAGCATTCTGACTTTCTCTGGCGAGTTGAAGGGTATGTCCGGTGACGTGTTCCGCAACTGAGGAGTCCTGTTGGGCCAACTCAGCGATGCTTTCAGAGATCTCTGCGATCTGCTTGAATTTGTAAAGTTTGATGTCGAGACCAGCGACAGGAGAAAGAAGTGCTTGAGCAGCCAGACCGTCTTTAAACGACACACCTCCGATCTTGGAGGCTTTGATCGCCTGATTTACGGTCATGTTCTCGGCGGCGTCACCGACTAATAGTTCGCGCTCGCCAGTTTCATTAGTGACGTAAGCCAACGGAATCTGGTTACTCTCAACCAGATTTCTCTTAACCTCGTCAAATCGGCGATTAACAACTTCTTCAGACTTTAGTTTAAGACCAGCTATTTTATCTTGGTAAGGCTGGACAGTTCCACCAGCGGCGACGACTTTCTCGCCTGCCTTATACTCGGTGAGGGTCATCCAGTCTTCGTCGTCACTGTTCAGTCCGGCGCGAACATACTCAAACTTTTCCTCAAACGATGGCTCCTTGGTGGCCGTAAGAGCTTGAATAGCTTCTTCGTCTACCACACCGAGGTCAGCTAATTTAGAATTCAGTGATCCACTAATCTCTCCTTCGACACTAGGGGTGTAAGCCCCCTGTTCAAGGTAGCCCTCACGGACGTAATCCGAATACTGGACGTAGCTCTGAGGGTCAGCTTCGGTTAATTGATTCTCCTCTGACCAAACAGAAAAGGGTTTAAGTTCGGGTGGTTTAGGAGCCTCTGTGATCAGAGACTTATCAAAGTCGGTAAGGGATGGATTCAAATCAGTCATAGCTGAAGAGGTTTGTGTTGTGTTGTTTGGTAGAGTTTAAGTATTAATGAGTGAATTTATTGCGCTTGCCTTTTTAGGCTGGCCGTATTGTCCGAGAATCCTGCGTTGTTCTAAGACTTTAGAATAGGTTGACCGGAAAAGATCTTCTACATTTGCCTCCTTTAAGGCTTCTTTGTCCACCTTAATACCAGACCTCGCCATGACATCAACATAAAGCTCTTGGAGTCTTATTTTGTTAGCTTTCCCTATGTCAAAGCCCTCAGAGACTTTGTTAACAATCTGCTGAATGTCGCCGCCAGCCTTTGGTGCGGTCATATTTTCCCATTGATTCTGCGTGGACTTGGTAGTCATGCTCCTTAAAGTGCTTTCAAACTCTTTGTAGCGATCATCTACTTTTCCTATAGCCGCAGCCTCAGTCTCAGCCATCAATTTATCGTATGCCGCTTTCGTTTTTGTGTCCTTTGCGTCTTTAAACACATCGGATAGTTCGATGTATGCTTGCTCTGCGTCGTCAACTACAGGTCCGGCTGCTGCTCTTGTCTGTTCAGTAGCCCCCTGTTGGGCGAGCATGGTCATAATGCCAAACTTGCGGGACTCTGCTTTCTCCTCTTCGCGTTCTTCTTTTTCTTGGCGGATGCGATCCACGTTAAGTGCATTATTAGCAGAGGTGAAAAGCGTCCCGATAAGCGGGTTGTGTTGCATGGAAGGAGCATACTGCATCTGGAGACCGATCAAATCTTTGGTCGCGGTATATGAATCCTTTTCAGGATCATTCGTAATGGCGTCGAGCTGACTCATGAGGTCAGGCAGCTTTTCCATGAAATCTAGCTGAGACTTAGCCTTCTGTCGAGACTGCGCCAGACTGAACTTCTGCGCTTCATAGGCTAGGTCTTGCCTCTGCATCGACATAGCGTGCTGCTCCATCTTCATGGTCTGCTGCCGCATAGGCGTCAATACTTTCTGGCGGTAATCCATCGCTTGATTGAAACCAGTATCGCCAGTGAGCATTGGGAAATACTCCTGACGTAGGGGGGCGATGTCTTGGTTGTAGTCTATAGCCATTTCAGTAGTTACTTGTAAAATTTACGCCGTTCCAAACATATCTCGATTGTCACCAGCAACAGCTTTCAATTCTTTCATGTATTTTTCAAATAAACGCTTAGGTATTGAAGCTTGCTCGATCAAGTCTGTGTCTGAGGGCTTAGGTTTATAACTCGTTACAACCTCTTCACCGCGTGACCCAGATCCAACTCCAACTCCAGATTGTCCTAGCTTTACGCCAGCACTACTAGCATAAGCCTTATCCTGCCTTTGGGCTTCTTTCCCAGCCAGAATTTTTTGGGACATCCTCTGCCTCCTCAATTCAGGTGTGTCGATGTTCGGCTCCCCCAGACGCATTATCTCTGCGGCTTCCGCCATCCGGCCTGCTTGTGCGGTATACCCTTTACGACGGAGCCTACGGGCCGCATTACGTAGCTTGCCACTCTCAGGGCCAATTCGCCGTGCTGGTTGGTTCAACACTGAACCACTACCAAATTTGTAGTTGGGGTCGTTGCTCCTAATATCCATCGCCCTAAGTGCCGAACCATGTTCAGACTCAAAGAGGGCATTCTGGGCAGCTTCTTGTGGTGAAGAAGATTTTGGCGCAGTTGCAAAGTTTGAGGGCTGGATTCGGTTTTTATCCATGAACGAATTAAACTGCTCCTCAGAAACACCAGCGGTGGTAGCCCGTTCGCGAGCCTGTTTAAGAAGATCACCCGTTAAGGCTCCCCGTCGGGACAAGTCTTCTAAGCCGGAGGCGATGCCCTGTCGGGTGGAGAGTTGTGATTGTGATTGTGATTGTGGTTGTGATTCTTCTTCTTCCTCGATAGCTGGTGCAGGGGGGTTTAAGTAAGGGTTATCAATTTGCTCATCATCACCTAACGTGTTAGGTGCGCCAGCCATACCTTTACCGTATTTTTCGGTATTTGCTGCGGCGGTTTTTTTCCAGTAATCGTTAGTTGAGGGAGGTTCATCAGCCGACATAATCCGCTCGTTTGCCGTTCGCCTACCTACGGGTTCGGGTTTGTAAGCAGGGAAAACATCCCTGAGTTCCTTCCGGAGTTGTGTTTGTGGGTCTGGATCTTTCCCCACCCTTCCCTGCATCAAAGCATCATTATACTCATCGTCGCGTGTTGCTGGAGCTGTATCGTCAGGCATTGTTGTCGTTACAGGAGGTGATGCGTTCATCCCAGATCCAGCTTTTTTTTCCTCTTGAGCTTTCCTTTTTTTCGCTTCGTCGATATTCTTTTTGATTTCTAGTAGACGTTTTCTACGTTCCTGATCTTTGTCCATAATATTAGCGGTTACTAGGTTAAGGTTTTAGCTACGGGCTTCGATTTTTTCTTTTGAAGGTCGGATTTTACATCCGACAACAGGCCAGCCTTTGAAGTTTTCGACGGTACGCCGCCCACTCCGGTAAAAGCGTTGGAGACAGTGCCAAATTTGTAGTTAGGGTCAAATACGTTTAGCGTGGGAGAGCTAGCGTCCGAACTCGACGTATTTGAGGGGGGAGAGCTAGCGTCCGAACTCGACGTATTTGAGAAGGTGTCCCCCATACCAGTTCTTGCGATTTTCGACGCCCCGCCCCCAACAGGAGAAGACTCGAAAAGACTTTTCGAGTAACTACCAATTTCGTAGTTTGGGTCTTGCATGGCTTCTAACCTACCGAGACCCGTAGTCTGGTTCATTACATTTTGCGTTGCTTCTGCTGCATTTGTAGGGGCTGCTGGAGCTGCTGCTGGAGCTGCTGCTGGAGCTGCTGCTGGAGCTGCTGCTGGAGCTGCTGCTGCCGTAGAAGCGGCGTTCTTCTTCGCCTGATTTGACTCCTGTGCTTCTTTTAGAATTTTTTTTCTATCGGCCATGATTACCAGAGGTGCTTGCAGGCCCAGTGGCGTGCGGTTGTCTTGTCTTTCGCGGTTTTGCAGTTGTGTCTGGCCCTGAAATTAGCCCGACGCTTTGGGTTCTTGTGTTTCGTAAAATCGCTGTAATCACGATGTCCATACGAGACTTTCTTGATTTTGTCGCCTTCCTTGCCTAACACGACAAATTTTTTTTTCGATCCTTTCGGGGCGCGTTTAGGCTTATTAAAGCCAGCGAACGTCTCGCCGTGGTATTGGATACGGCCAGAAGGGAGCCGCTTGAATCGTTTATTCGCCACAGGCAAAAGATACAGGTTTTAGGAACAAGTGTCAATCTTCGGGATTCGGGGCAAAAAAACTTTTTTCCCAGACCTTTAGTACCTTATAATATATTATAAGGTACTAAGAGCCTCAGAGAAAAGTTTTTTTTTAGCTGATCAGGCTGGTATCTGGATTATTGAGCGCACCGCTAAGACTTTTAATCGTAACCTGTTTCCTGAACCCCTTACCGTCATCGTCTTTCGGTGGGTCAACAGCCACTAATCCTAATCGCTGGCGAGCGCAATCGAGAGCCAAGAACGCAGCATCTGCCAAGTCTGGGCTGCGACCAAACCGTGCCTTGAACTCTGGTTTCGACTCGATCTTCACTCTCAGCGTGCCTGTTCCCTTAGTCATGTCGTAGTTTCTGGCACACATTTCCTGTGCGAGATCCGACGATACACCGTAGATCTGCTTAGTTCTCAGCAGTTCCTTGCCGACGAACCAGAGTTCAGAGACTCTATTAGTGTAGAGTTCGGCTCCGGTAAGCTGGCTGTTCATGCTGACACGCTTGTCTGATCCTTTACCACCGAAGGTGACGCGCATAAAGTCGCTCGACCACTCGCCAGCCAACACGTCGCAGAACGGCGCACCCGCTCCGGTCGAGTCGAGTGCTACGTTATTAGCAGAGATATTCCTCCGTTTGCAGTGGTCGATAATCTGGTGGACGATCTGGTAGGTGCGCGGAACCGCTTTATTAGTGGCGTCATCGTTTAAGTGGATCGCCTCTCCCAATTTACATACGTATTGGCCGTTTCGGGCGTAGCCTACTTCGGCGGTATACATAATAGTCCGGTCGCCCCCGTTCGTGAAGGCAGGGTCTATTCCGGCCACCGCCGTCGGTTTTCCGGCCCAATCGACCTCCCCCATCGCACCACCTTTAGTAAGCTCCGCCTCAGAGTAGATTCCCGTTGTTTCGTCAGAGTCGAAAAAGACTGCGCGAACCATCCTCATATATCCTCTGGACTCTGGCCCTAATAACGCCCTGTCTTCCGCCAGCTTCTCAGCGGTGGGTAGCCAAGGATATTTAACCTCTCCTAAAGTAATGTTTGGACTCCGCTCACCATCCAGTCTAATATATTTACCGTTCCATTTAGTCTTCCATTCGTCAGCGGTCTGCGTATCCACGGACTCCCAGCCCTTCTTCGGCTCCGACCAGACGCCGAAAGCGTCAAACCTACTATTCGGGTTGGACATACCAATCATTTGAAATGACGGGTTCTTAGATAAGTTAGTCAGGCCAGCCTGCAAGATGCTCTCAGAAAGTTCTGAAAGCTCGTCGCCGATCATAATCACGCGCTTCTGCTTGATTCCGATGAATTTGCCAATCGCCTCTCTCGTCTTAGATTTTTCCGCTGCAATAAGCGATAAACCAGCTCTCTCGATAAGCGTGCCGTTTTCATCGATGTAGGCAGCGTTTCCTATTGAGTCCCGTATCTTGATCGGCGCACCATCGATCACGGACAATAGAGACATTACTGAACCCCATATCCTTTTTCGCGCTTCCCGTAGCGTTGTTGAGGTCATCAGGACTAGTGTGTCGCGTGGCTGAGATAGCCACTGGACGATTCCCCATGCGGCCATTGTGTGTGATTTACCGGACGACGCAGAACCACCGACCGCCAGATACTTGTGCTTAATCGCTGCCCGAATCATTTTTTCGGCCCAAGGATGGCGAACCATCATATGCTCCGGTAGTTCTTCCCTATTCCAGAGTTCGTCGCAGACTCGCCAGAAGTAAAACTCCTTGGCCTTGTCGTTCGGGTGGTGCGCGAAACCGTAAAGTAAAGCGGTAAGGAGACTGGTGGGCTGGATCATTAGACCGCCCACGTCCATCTTCTTGGATTGCGGGTCGATGCGCGGCTCCAGAACGCGCTTGCGTTTGTCTGCTTCGGAAGGCATAATTAAGTGGATGTCTGAAAAACCTATACGAGAGTGCGAGGCCGAAGCCTTGCGCCTTAGCAAAGAAGGTTACAGTAATAGTGCGATTGGTCAACACATTGGGGTTCACCGCAACACAATTCGTAAATGGCTAAAGAAGCACGGAGTCGCTGCAAAGGTGAACGGGGATATGTCGGACGGCAAGGTTCTCGACAACCTGATCCACAATAAAAAAGTCAAAGACGAACACCTGAAACCGGACGACGACAAAGACCAGCTTAAAGAAGATATTGAAGAACACTTTAACGAGACGGTGAGTTCGGCCATTGTTGAAGAACGGTTCCGAGCGTCGAAAGAAGAGGACGTTACCCTTAGCGAGATCGCGGAGGCGCAGAACTCGCCCGCTGACAAATACCAGCACTATGTAGCCGCAGCCGGAATTAAGTTACTGCGCGACTCGATAAAGACCCTACGCGGTCCGAAGACAATCCGCGAGATGTCTGAACTCGACCAGCTCATTCGACGTAACTTAGGTCTTAACGCGAAGACTGGCGGAGGCAGTAGTAAGATGCAGATCGATATTTCTATCCTTAACAACTCCAAAGCCGACAAAGGAGGAGGGGCGATAAAACAGAAAAAAACGATTGACGCCGAGACCGGAAAAGAGATTTAATACCGTCGCAATGTTTGAAGACCGCGAACCCGAAGTAGGGGCAAGGTTCATTACCCGTATAGATGAGGGTTCTGATTTCCGATTTCCTGTCGATACCGCCGACGGACTATGGTATCGCGTGAGGCCGTCAACGGCTCGCGAAGTGTTCTACCTGCAATCGTTGCCGAAAGGGATCAGGGTTCTTGTGCCAGCAGAGGGCGACGGCCTACTTATCCGAGGAGATTCAATACCAGTAAAATAATGAAAAAACAATTAGATTGGCAGAACCTAGATATTATTCGTCTTTTCTTACTCCACCGTGAGGCAGACTTTGGGGAACACATAGAAGAATACGGGTTCAGCCCCTCAGAAGCGGATGATTACCGAGAAGAAATTATGAAGCTCCTGTGGGATAAAATGGAAGAAGTATTATGAAACCCGAAACCCTATTCCGTCTCCACGAAGAGACGTGCGCTAAAACGCTCGACATCATGCGAGCAAAAAACTCCGACTACTGCGGTGGCACTGAGACCGTAGACGCGCTCGCTAATTTCAAGTCAGCTAAATCGTTAGGACTCCATCCGGTTACCGGATTGCTGTTAAGGATGCAGGATAAACTGATGCGGATTAAATCGTTCGTGAATGATGGCGAGCTAAAAGTCGCTGGCGAGTCGGTCGATGACGCCTGTGAGGATCTTGTGAATTACTCTATCTTAGCCAAAGCCTTACTCACTGAGGAACGCGAGGAACACTGCGAGACGTGCGACGGGACTGTGGACGAGAACTGCGACAATATGTATTGTCCTGAGTATATCCCTACCCAGTTGTAACTCCACCAATACAGTGAAGGTAGCCGTCGCTCAGTTATACACACCCAATTACGACTCTTGGGCTTCAACCGTTATTGATAATACTAAAAATTATTGCGACACTCACTCGTATCAATTTTTCCATAAAAAGATCCCGTTCCCGAAAGATAGGCATCCCGCATGGTATAGAATTCCTTTTATCCTCGATTTATTTGAGGAAGAAGATGTAGATTGGGTATTTTGGTCTGATATCGACTCCTTGATTATGAACCACTCTATTCGCATAGAGAATTTTCTTAAAGACGATAAGGATTTGGTAATAGCTAGTCAAGGAGAAGGCGGGTATTGTGAGAATTGGTGCGAACACGTTTTAAATACGGGTCAGTTTTTCATTAAAAATACCGAATGGTCGAGAGAACTTCTTAAACTGTGGTGGGAATGGCCTGAAAACAACCCAAAATATTTGTGGGATGTGTGGTGGGATAACGACGCGATGAATGTTTTCTGGAAGGATAACATTCTTGATTTTGATTCCAAAGTAGAAGTTGAGTATTCTACAAGGAAGTTCAATAGTTTTTACAGCGACTATATTGAAGGAGATTTTATATGCCACTTCACGGGAAATTTATCTTCGGAAGTAAGGGAGGATCTAATCAGTGAATATATCCAAAAATTGAAGTGAGGTTATGTAGCCCCATTTGCAGCGGCAACTTTCTTTAAGTATGATCGTCGGAGTAGACAACGGATTAGACGGCGGACTATGCGCCATATCGAAACACGACGGCAGTCTAATCGATAAAATCCGTATGCCTACTCTTCAGATGTCGAAGAAAAAAGAAATCGACATCCGTAAGGTCCATCAATGGATAATGGATCTAAACACCCCATTTGTATTCGCGGTAGAGGAACCGCTGGCGCACGCGAAGAGTAGCCAAGCGGTTCGGTCAATGGCGATCTCGTTCGGCAAGCTAGTCGGCATGGCGGAGTCCCACGACTACGAAAACATAATGCGTGTGTCAGTCCACAAGTGGCAGAAGGTCATGCTGGGCAGAGTTCCCAAAGGTAAGACCAAAGAAGTCGCGTTGGAACTAGCGAATCAGTTAGAGCCGTCGGAGAACTGGCTGGCGAACAAACGATGCCGGACGCCGCACGACGGCATGATCGATGCCTACCTTATCGCCCGATACATTTGGGGTGGTAAAAAAAGTTGAAATTTTTCTGGACGTATTGCCAGACTTCAATTATTTGTCTGTTCATAGACAATAAATGAAGACATTATACCCGAAACAACAAGACGCGCTCGACTTCTTCCTAGCGAAGCACAAGTTGAATTTAAACTCACTCGACACTAGCCATGTCGGAACCGGCAAGACAGTAGTAGCCGCTCATCTGGCCAAAGCTTTGAATAGACCTGTAGCGGTCTTGTGTCCGAAGGCGGTGATCCCGTCATGGGAACGCGAGCTAAAAGAGACTGGTATCAAGCCTTTGTTCGTTCTCAACTACGAGAAGATCAGAACGGGCCGAACGGACTTCATGTCCAAACGCGGCAAGAAAATCATGACGTGGAACCTGCCTAAAAACACATTAGTGTTAGTGGACGAGGTTCATAGATGCAAAGGACCATACACGCAAAACGCGCAGTTGTTAGTGTCGTTAGTGGCCCAAGGCTACTCGATCCATGCGATGTCCGCGACCGCTGCCGAAGACCCTACTGAGATGCGGCCAATCGGATACGCATTAGGTCTGCACAATCTCAACAAAGCGGAGGACGGTGTCAAGAGTTGGTTCGGTTGGATGATGCAATACGGATGCAGTCAGAACCAGTGGAACGCATGGGAGCTTCGGCGTAAGACCAAACTCAGTGACCTTAATAAGGTCATGTATGGGAAGAATGTTAAGCGGCTCACGGTTGATGACTTCCCCGAGTCCTTTAAAGCGAACCGTGTATTCGTGGAGTCGATTGCATTCGGCACTGCTGCTCAGATCGCGAAGGTGTATAAAGATCTCGACATCACGCCAGAGATCATCACGAATCTTCTAGAGAACGGAACCGTTGAGGACAGCGATTGGGTTCTGGTCAACCTACTTCGCGCTCGCCAGCTAGCGGAGTCACTTAAGGCCAAAGACATGGCCGACATGGCAAGGGACTACGTAGAGCAGGGACACAGTGTTGTGCTGTTCGTCAACTTTACGGAGACGGCCCAGACACTACAGCAGTTGTTGAATTGCCCTGCTATCGTTGGTGGTCAGTCTGCCGAAGAACGGCAACAGGTGATCGACGATTTTCAAGACGACAATGAACACGTCATCGTGGTCAACATCGCCGCTGGTGGAACCGGAATCTCGCTGCATGACATCAACGGTAGTAGGCAGCGGATCTCATTGATCTCGCCCACATTCAATGTCAAAGACCACCTACAGGCATTGGGTCGTATCCACCGCAACGGAGCAAAGAGCGACGCCATCCAGAAGATTCTGGTCGCCAGTGACTCCATTGAGGAACACGTTATGCGAGTTGTCGAACAGAAGTCAGATAACCTGAACACTCTACACCAATGAAAACAGAAAACAAAATTAAAGGTCTTACTAAATATAAGCAGGCCATAATCGAAAAAGTCTGCTCGCTCGTCGCCGACGAATTTTCAATCTACAATGATGACCTGTTTAAAAAATCCAGAGCCTGTCAATATTCGGTTCCGAGATCCGTTGCGGCTGCTCTGCTGCACAAAAACTACGGAATCCAGCAGCAGATCATCGCTGATTATTTTGGCTATGTCTCACACAGCAGCGTCCCCCATGCGGTCAAATCGCTTGACCGTAGGATCAACACGGAACCTGAGTTAAGATTTATTATCAGAAATATCTTGAAGAACGTCACTAAAGAAATTAAACCAACTAAGTAGACCATGAAAAAATTATTCGTATTGGCATTATGCATCACTCCCATAGCCGCAGTGTTGTTTAGCTCCACCTCACCGGATCTACCTGAACCTGTCGCGGAAGAGCCTAAAGAAGAACCTGAACAGATCAGCGCGTCTGTCCTCCTGTCAAAGTGGCAGGTGGAGAAGATGATGAGGAGTTTTGACGGCGATGACCATCCGTCGGATATGCGCGTCTTCACCTCTGTAGTCAACAACTCTGCGGACGGCTGGCGTATCTCATCAACGCATTTGGTTCGTAACCCGAAGAATGTGATCCTACCAACCACAGATTATCACGTCATTGATTCTTCCTACATCGATTTCTCTGGTAATCTCAGAGAGTGTGTGGAGTATGCGAGATCCTATAAAGGTCACCATGATTATATCGTCGTGCCACTGAAATAAAATTTTGCCGAGAGAGTCCGGCAATTAAGACTTCGCTGACGGGGCAGTTAAGCTCTCACCCCGAACCACTAACCAAAAATAAAACCATGAACAAAGAAAGAAAACTGGAATACCCATACATCAATAGATGGAAAGCTTTTCCATCAACTGGATCTGTAAAGGGTATGACCTTATTAGATTATTTTGCAGGTCAAGCTCTTGCATCTCTGACTCAAGGTAGCCCAGATAAAAGAGCAGATAAGGCTTATGAAATAGCTGAAGCAATGATGGAGATGAAACTTCATACTTTATCGAATCACGATGATGTGTAATACACCAGACCACCAAAGCAGAGGACACGCAGAGTTCTCTCCGTCGAGCCTGAAGTATGTAGCCGCCTGTGCTGGCTACCAAGGCCGAGACGGCACGTCACCCGCTGCTGAGATGGGGACTCGTATTCATGAGGCTCTTGAAGTATTCGACCCTTCTGCTCTCCATAACGAAGAAGAACTCGCTATCTATGAGCAGATCGTTGAGATGGAGAAGGACTTCATGGGCAACTTCGATGAGATCGAGGAAGAGCTTAACGAGATCCAAGTTGAGGTCGCACTCGATGGCACTGAGACATGGGGAACCTGTGACCGATTCTTGATCCTCAAAGGCGGCGACCGTGCCGTCATGGCTGACTACAAAACCGGAATCAGCATCATCGACCCGCCGGAAAAGAACTGGCAAGCGAAGGCATACACGACCGGAGCGTTCCAGAAGTATCCCGACATCAAGGAGATCGTCTTCGCGTTCTACGTTCCGCAGCACAATGCGACGTTGCACCACACGTTCACGCGAGAAGACCTCCCTACTCTGGTCGAAGACCTTAGCCGAGTCATCAAGGCTGGCGAAGAAGTTAGACCGAAATGGGAGTCCGGCACACCTGAGCTTGAGGAATGCACCCCGACTCAGTATTGCCGATTCTGTAGGCACGAAGATACTTGTCCCGCACTAGGCGGTCTCGTTATCAGTGTGGCTAAGAAACTCGATACCACGTTGCCTGACATCGATCCGACTGACGTTGACAATCCGGCCAGACTATCTGAGCTATTTAACATCGCGAAGATCGTGGAGAACTGGTCGATGTCGATTAAACGTAAAACACTCGACGCTCTTAAAGACGGCGAGCAGCTTGACGGTCTTAAACTCCGCTCGATGGGCAGGACTAGAAAGATCTCCGATAACGCGACTTTTGTAAAAATCGCAAAAAAATATGGAATTGATCTGGACACGCTGCTGGATCAAGTTAACTTCCCTCTCGCCAAGGTTGCTAAGAAAGCAGGAACCGACAGCAGACAAACTTTCCTCGACGAATGCGAAGACGCAGGAATCGTAGAAACATCAGACGAGCGGCACTGTGTCGCGACTCAATAAAGCAAACCAATAATTGATATTATGGCTAAAACCCAAAAGCAAGAAGTCGTTGCTGCCGAGACCAACACTGGTCTCTCCACCAACGTAAGCGGAATCGAAATCGACGTAGAGGACATCGAGATTCCACGTATTAACGTCTGTCAAAAGATGTCGCAATCCGACGCACCTGTCGGGTCGATTCTCTTCGACAAGACATACGAGATCGCCCCACCGGATACTCCGGTAAAGGTGATCACCGTAGCGGCCCAGAAGGGCTGGCGGGAGAACATCCCTTTCGAGGAAGAGGATATCCCCCGCATCGCTTGGTCTAAAGAACAAGCCGACGCCATTGAAGCGGAGTCGGACTGGGACATGACTGAGTTCGCCGAGATCACTCTCCTCATGCGTCAGCCTGAAGGTAGTGAAGAAGGCGATGCGTTCCAGTTGCCTATCGGCGACCACAACTACGCATTGGGCAAGATCAACGTGGGTAAGAACGCATACCGTTCAACCTACAAGCGTCTTGCGACATTCGCGGCTCTTCAGTCTGGAGTTCCTATTCATAGCAAAGTTTGGAACTTCGTTTCTGAAGAACTCAGCAAGGGCAAGTATACTTGGTTTAATCCGTCACTCAGCGTGACTAAGGAAGAAGCCGATGAGGATGTCACCGCCTTTGTTAAAAACTTTCTCGGAGCGTAGTTATGACTGACCAAGAGAAAGAACAAAAAACCCGTGATCTCCTGCTTGAAGAGATCAAGATGCTCGACGGCATGATCGCTGAAGTCGAGGATCAACTCTCGCAAGTCGGGAGCAACTTGAGAAAGTTGCGGGTAGTTCGGGAGGCACTCCAGCACGTTACTGGCGAGCAGACCGAATTGGAATTGGACTAGGAATACTAGTAACACTAGTAGGATACAAGCCCACCGCAGAGTTTTTAATTTTTTCCTTTGCGGTGGGTTTTTTCTGCTCACAAATAAACTTATATGATTACATACGCATTAGATTTTGAAACCTACTACGACAAGCACTGCTCGATACGAAAGCTTGGCCCGTTAGGTTACTTCTCCCATTACGACTTCGACGCCTATATGGTGAGCGTTGTCGGAGATGACGGCTACGAGTTTGTAGGCCACCCTGAAGATTTTGACTGGAACCTGCTTAACGGCAACATCGTCCTGTCCCATAACGCATCATTCGATGAAACACTTTACCTATATGGAATCAACTGCGGTTGGTGGCCGGAGGTGAAACCAGCCGAATGGCACTGCACCGCCGACATGGCCGCTGCGGTCGGCTTGCCGAGATCGCTGAAGAACTCAACTGCTGAAGCTTTCGATCTGGAGGTCTCTAAATCCACCCGTGATAATATGTCTGGCAAGACGTGGGCGGGTATGACTAAAGAGTTCCAGAAGGAAGTAGAGGAATACGCCATCAAGGACTCCGTCCTCTGCCTCCGTCTGTGGAAGGCTTACGAGTCTAAATGGTCGCAGTTTGAGAGGGACATCAGCGTTACGAATCGACGGATCGTTCAGAGAGGAATCCCGATTGACGTGGACGCTCTACGCAAAGCTAAGGAGACGATCAACGAACTCATTTTTGAAACAGAGAAGGCGATACCTTGGGCAGACGAGAAGCCGTTACTTAGCCGGAAAGCGTTCGACGAACACTGCATTCAACTCGGCATCGAACCGCCAGCCTCTCTCGCTAAAACGGATGTCGATGCCCAGCGGTGGATACTGGCACATGGCCACAAATACAAATGGATCGAGGCCGTAACGAACTGGCGTCGTATAAACACGATCAAGAAGAAGCTCGATAGCTTCGACTTCGCGACGATGCCGGACAGCAGATACTACGGCGGCATTATGTATTTTGGCGGACACACCGGACGCTTCAGCGGTAGTGGAGGTAATCTTAATCTCCAGAACTTGCCGAGAGAAGGAATGTTCGGGGTTAATATGCGTAACCTCATTACCGCGCCTAAAGGTAAGAAGCTAGTCGTCGTTGACCTATCTCAGATCGAAGTCCGCACTCTTTGTTGGCTATCCGGTGACCGAGAGACGATGGACGCAATCGAGAAGTCCGACGACATCTACGAGGCATTCGCGATCCAGTTCGGTCTGTGGTCTGAAGACAAGGGAGTCCTGAAGAAGAAAGACGCCAAGCTAAGACACAAAGTCAAGGCTCTCGTATTGGGCTGCGGCTACGGTGCAGGGGCTAAACGGTTTGCTGAGATGTATGATATGCCTCAGAAAGAAGCTCAAGACGCTGTGGATCTTTACCGAACCAAGCTCGCGAAGGTTCCCCAATACTGGAAGAAGCTCAACAAAGAAATCGATAAAGCCTATGATGTCGGCCACCTGTCTCTACCGCTACCGTCTGGCAGGTCTCTTAACTACGGGAATATCCGCAAGACTCTGGCCCAAGGACGAATCCAGTTTGTTTCCAGCATTAACCGGAACGGCCAGAAACGCATCATGAAACTGTGGGGAGGAGTCCTCGCTGAGAATCTCTCACAGGCTCTGGCCAGAGATATTTTCAGTTTCATGATGTTAGAGATCGACAAGGCTGGCATAGACATTATCTTCCATGTTCACGATGAAGTGATCTGCGAATGTGATGAAGACGAAGCCGAAGAAGTCCTACAAAAAATTACTAAAATTATGTCCACTCCTCCTGAGTGGATTAGCGATATCCCTCTGGATGCGGAGGGAGAAATTCTAACCCAATACCAAAAATAATGACCTACAGATATTTGCGTAACCTACGCGACAGCAAAGCCCAGAAAACCAGCAAACTCGATAACCTTAATCCAACTAAACCCCCATTTAAGAATAAAGCGGACTATCGGGAATGGTGCAGCAACAGTAATACCGACCACATATTCTATTCTTGCGTTGAAGGACGCGCACCTTCCAAACGAGTAAGCAACGACAACCCCGCCCACAAGATACACGGCGTAGTAGCCGACTACGATTCACCCATCGATTGGAAGTCTTTTCGTAATAAATTAGCCAACGCCTGTGCGGGTATCCCCCTACCTACGTGGGCTAGCCGAACTCATAGCGGTTACCTACGATTAGTTTGGGAGTTTGATTCGGCGATACCGATTGACCCCTCTATGTATGACTCGTTTATGGATTACGTGAACAAGTCGCTGAAGATGGACAAGCTCTTCGCTGGTTTTGATAAGACTTCATTGAAGCCTAATCAATATTTTGAGTTAGGCGAAGACTGGATTAAGACAGGCGACGCGACCCCGACCGACGTAGTCCATGCTTGCCTGTCGAAGGCGGTGTCTTCTAAGCCGCCTGAATCTTCCGATACCTCAGTGCCGATAGATGTCGTCGCGCCTGAAGTCGAATCCCGATTCCCGAACCGTTGGTTCGGTGAATTTGAAGTAGGGGCCAGAGGGCCGTTGTTCTGGATCGATGATGGGATCGACCGAGACGGTTGTCAGGTCGTGGAGGATGGTGTTGTGTGTTACAGCGACCGCGCTGGTAAAGGCTTTATGAGTTGGGGCGATATCTTCGGAAGTTCGTTCGTCAAAGATTACGAGACCAAGAAGCTGTCTACCCTACTCGACGAGTACTGGTTTAATGGCAAGACCTTCTTCAAGCTCCTATACGGAAACGCCGTGTCGATACCGAAGGAGCAACTCCTTCTAGAGCTTCGACAAGCGGGGTTCTCTGTCAGGGTTAGGAGAGGTAGAGCGATCAGCGAGGTGGAGGAAGCTGTCCTGACAGTTAGTAATAACAACCGGATCGATGAGATTGCACCTGTGGTGTTCTCAAGCGACCGCATTGTGTCCTACAACGCCAGCCGTATTCTCAACTGCTCTAACCTAGTTCCGGTGGAGCCAGACTCAGACGGAGATCCATCGAAGTGGCCGTTCCTGCACCAATGGCTGAATCAGTTATTCGTGAATAGCTCAAAGAACTCCGCCTTAGATTATTTTTACTCATGGTTGCAGCGTTTCTACACTGCGGTTTTGGATAGGGTTCCCTTACAGGGACAAGCTCTGCTGCTGGTCGGGCCGACAGGTCGCGGCAAGTCGCTATTGTCGAACAAAATTATCAGTGGCCTTGTAGGGGGTTTCTCTGATGCGTCTGACTACCTGTCAGGTCAGACGAAGTTCAACAAAGACTTAGGTCGTGTCGCCTCATGGGTTATTGACGATACGACCTCGGCAGCTAGCTTCCAAGACCAGAGACGTGCGACCGAACTACTTAAGCGTGCGGTAGCCAATCCGAGAGTCGAGTATATGGCCAAGTATGCGGACGCCATGTCTATTCCTTGGACAGGACGAGTTATCTTGTCGCTGAACATGGATGCCAACTCGCTGTCAGTGATACCGTCTCTGGATACCAGTAACCGCGATAAGCTCATGGCGTTGCTTATAAGCGACAAGTCCACAAATAGTTTTCCGGCTAACTCTCAACTAGAGGCTACCATCGAACAGGAGCTGCCTCACTTCGGTAAGTTCCTCCTCGACTGGAAGGCTCCTAAAGAGGTAGAGGACGTTGGTCGGTTCGGCGTTAAGTCCTACATCGACCCCACCATCGCGGACGCCGCATACGACAACAGCAGTCGCAGTTCAATCGCGGAGTTGGTCGAGTTCTTTGCCAAGCGTTGCCGTGAGCTTTACCCCGATATGGGTAAATGGAGCGGGACTCTGACTGAGTTTCAGGTGATGGTGCATGAACTAAACAACGGGCGCGATGTCGGTTCTTCTCGTAATCTGGAGTTCTGCCGACGAGGCATGATCACTCTGGAAGAAGCTAGTCGGGTCAATAACAAGATCCGTCCCGTAATGTCCCAAGGACAGGGAGGGGGCAAATTATGGAGTATTGATCTCAGCGAGAATTACGATATAGGTTATGCAGCGGATGACAAACGAGGACATTCAGATAAAGAGGCAGGAGCTTTGCGGTGAGTTCTGGCTAGACCTTCGTGAAGCGATAGAGGCTGTGGGAGGAGACTCATCTACTATAGACCTATACGCGGATGCCCCACTGAGTGAGTTTATTGAACTCGTAGCACCAAACGGAATAAGGCCCGTCTTTAAAAAGACGGGTCATATTCACCACAAAAAACTACCGCCGGAGGAAGAATGACTCGAAAGCGTCGGGCCGACGGGTCTTCTTAATCTCGATGTTGTATCCGTCGGCCTTGAATCGGAACCCGTCTTTGTCGTGAGTGCCTCTCTTGTTGAATCGTTTTTTGTGGATGATCGTCTTCTTAGGAGTCCAACCACAGAGCCATACCTTCCGTAGACCTTTGTGGACTCGCATGAAGAAGTATATATTGGCTTCAAACTTACTGAACTTGGTGCTGACTACCGAGGCGTTGTAGTCCAGCTTAGGAGGGGTATTGCAGCTCTTGGCCTTAACGTCAACCTTGAGACCTTTGTATTCGTAGTCGTGGGTAAAAGACTGGTCCCCGACGTAGTCGAACTGCTTGAAGGTATTCTCGAAAGCGACCTCACCTAAGAAGCCAGTCATGTTCCCTTTGCCGTTCGTGAACGACGTTCTCAACTCACCTAACGCATCGGATCTTCGGCACGCTTCTGCGACATCTTCTGGCGTGGGTTTGTAGAGTATGAAACGACTCATGATTTGCGCTTACGCGCTTTCTTCAGGAGCCTCTTTTTGCTCCTGTATCTCGCGGTCTTCTCCGCGATCTTCTTAGGTTGCTTGACGTATTGCTTACCTTTTCGCATACCTTTACGCTTCTTACGGCTGGTTCGGTCATATTCCTCGTCAGTCAATGCTTCACGCGCAGCCTTTGGTAAATATCGCTCGCCCGTTTTGAGCGACGGCTTACCAGATTTGGTTCCCCATTTCTCTCTTGTCCAGTTGTCCAGAGATCTCTGTGAAGCTTTCTTAGGCATTAGTAACCGGATTGTGGTTTAGACCGTTTACGGATAATCTTCTTAGCCTTCTTCTTGGTAGACGGCTTAGTGTGTCCGTAGCCTTTCTTCTTCATGGCAAGGTGCTGCTCGTAGGTGTTAGCCTTGTAGCCTTTACCATTCTTGTCATACATCATGTGTGGTTTAAAATCCTTCATTAGTCTCTGTATCCTCCTCCGTTTTTCTTGTATCTTGCTGCTAATAGCTGTGCTTTTCGTGCGGACCATTGGCCAGCTTTACCGCCTTTGGTTCCGGCCTTGATTGAGTTAAATAGACGTTTCCTCATCGTAGGCTTCGTGTAGTTGCCTGCCTCATTGACCTTTGATTTCTTTTTCATTTTAAGCGTTTAAGGATTCGTTCGTAGGCTGGAAAGAAGACCTCGTCGATGCATCGGACGCAGGCTTCCTCTTCAAAGTTCTCGCAGAACGAGATACCAGCGATGTGGAAGGCGGCGTGTAGCATTTCATGGCGTAAGGTCGGGATGATTTCGTGTTCTGGTAGTTTGTTGTGTAACTGGATTATCCGCTTCTCATGGAGATACTGACCGTAGCACCCCTCTAACTCAGTCTTGTGGATCTTGATCCGCTGACCTGCAATCGTGACTGATTTTAGGGATTTCACTTCTTGGATCTGTTCCTTGATTTGCTGAGTAGTTGTAAGTTCCCGCGTGAGTTGTTTCTAGGATTACCGTCTTTGTGGTCAACGTCCTTGCCCTTGACCCGCTTGCCTAAGATCTTCTTCATTTTACGGCGTGCGCCATTACGGCTAGCCCGATTCTTTTTCTGCTCCGGCTTGCTGTGGTAGTTGTCGTATTCTTTTTGGTAGTTCCTCATGGGTTGTTAAAGTAACTGACAATCGCCTGTGCGTATACGTCGGCCAGTAGTGAGTGCTTTACGTCAAAGAGAACCCATTCCTTTGGGCAGCTACCGAAGAAAGGCTCGCAGATAACGGCTGGCGGCGGCACGCTCCTCAAGAACCCGCCCCCGCGACCGCCCGATTCAATCGCCTTAATCCCTCTGTCCGACTGCACCTTAAAGGTCTCGGCGTGGGCTTCGCGGAAACACTCAGCCAGACGGCGACCGTTGTTGCTGGTGTGGTAATGCAGATATTCGTAGCCCTCTGCTTTCGAGCTTGAGTAGCTGTTGAAGTGTAGTTCGATTGCGATGTCGCACTCCTCCTTCGCGACGCTTTCGCCCAACCAGTCCATCGCGCCGCTGTAGCTCTCCGACGGGTAGTCATCGAACACAACAGATTGAATCCCTTGATGGCGCAGGTGGCTCTTCAGCAGGTCTGCGACCTTCTTGTTGTAGGTCCACTCGTCCACGCCTCCGACGGACGTGGCCCCTTTGTCTCCGATCCGGCTGTGTCCCACACAGATGGCGACCTTCTTGAGATTCTTAACCTTCTTACGCTTTACGGCTTTAGCCGCTCTGTAAGCGGCTACAAGTTCTAAGATCTTGTCGAGTATCTGGCTTGGACTCATTTACCGATGATGATTGCGCGACGATATGAATAATCGCTGTGGAACTTCTGGCCTCGGCCTTTTAGCTGGCCTTCTTTAAACTGATACGTGACGCCCTCAACCAGCGTCACCGTCGGAGGGTCGAGCAATGCGCTCTCGTTCAAACTTGAGTCGTTTCGCCAAGCGTTCGATCCGCAGCTTGGCAGCAGGAGAGCCATCAGCGGCAAGATCATCAATGTCGTCTTCCAGTTCATAAACGTATGTTCTTTGTTTGAGACCGACGTAAGCTATGTATGCCTTAGCTGCTGCGGTCAGTAGTTTGATCATTTCTTTATTTCTTGTAAGTAATATCTTCCACCGTCCCCTTTCACAAAGTTCCTTCCACGTTCTTTTTCATAGGCGATAGAATCTTTGACGGATGTATGTCCCATACCCTTTAAGAGCATACCGTTTCTAGGGTCAATACTACCTTTGTGCTTGTACCAATCAAAGGGACTATTAGGGTCATCCTCGTTAGCGCGATGCCACACCCACGCTTCAAATGCTCCTTCATTGGTTCTTTCGGGAACGGAATCTCCGGCTGCGAGGGCGGCAAGCTCCTCTTCTGTCGGCCTATCCGTAGGTTTATCTATATTTAAAGGCATTAGCTCCGCAAGTTCCGCACCTGTTTTTTCGTCGTATCTTTTACCTTCAGGATCGAACTCAGTGGCCACTTTTCTAGCCACTTTTCTAGCCGCTTTTTTAGCAGCAGTTTTAGCAGCAGTTTTAGCAGCAGTTTTAGCAGCAGCTATAGCGGCAGCTCTAGCATCTACCCTTTTTTCAAATGAGTCGGACATTCCCTAATCACTTATCCTTAGCCTTGAACACGTTGAGCGCGAGCCAGTCGATGATCTTATAGGCTTTACCAATGAAGGTATCGTCCTTCGGTGTAGGGGTGAGGGCAGCGATAGCTGATGCGGCTGCGATGACGGCGGTAACAACCCCGAAGAGCTGTTCTTTGTTTTCGATGATGTAGTTAATCATTTTTCTTACGGTTACGGAATTTCTCAACTGCTGTTATAGCAGAGAGGACGGCGATGATCAAGCCGAGAAAAGCTGAGACCATCTGGATGATTACGTTGATGTTTTCGGGCAGCGTAGACATGAAAACGAAGATGGATGCTAGGATGCCGGAGATTGGGTGTGTGAGGTGTTGGAACATTGTAGTTCAATAAGTTAGGTGTGTTGATCGGTTAGATCTGCGGGAATGTTGAGAAATCTGCTTCGGTAACTGTATAGTTTGTCGATACCCCTGCCTGTGTGTCGGCGGTAGCGATCATGGTGTTGAGGTCTGAAATATAGTCTGCTATAGGAGTCCCCGCTCCTGCCCCGCCGAATGTCCAAACAGTTACAAGCACAAGCTCTCCGTCTACAATTATGAATGCAGGGTTGCCGCTGTCGCCACTAATTTTATTCTCATGGAAAATGAGCCTGTTGGGGTCAACGGGTGTCTGCATATTACCTCTAGAACGCCAATCAATAATAAGAGCTTTCTCCTCTTGGTCGAGGCCGAGGCAAGCTACCCTACTGAAGTTTTCCAAATAGTTACTGTGATCACTAGGCATTACAGCGCACGGCTTGATCGTGGGCGGAAGATCGCTGTCTAAAGTATAGATTGTTAAGTCTGGGTAGTAGTTTCTAGATTCAGGGTGTCGGGCTTTTCCGGCCACCGTGCGGTCATGCACCGTGCCGTCTTTCTCCACGAATCTCACCACTGCGCCTACAGAATACTCGTAGTGTGCCGCTCCAATGACGTGCCTTGGGGTCACCAGTGTCCCCGCTCGTTTATGGCCACCACTACTGTTCCAAGGGGACGCGCACGTAATATCTAGGTCTCCGCACCACAAATCAGGGTTTCTGACATAGGTGGAACTCGCGTGATCCTGTGAAGTAAATATCTTCCCGTTAGCCTCCATGCTCATGGAGTCGTCCAGCAAACCGTCGATTTGCTGAGAGCAATGAGTAGATAAAGAGATTTGCGGCTCAGACTCAGGGAGCGGGTCTTCGTCTTCGGGTTTCAAAGACAGCCATTGTTCTTTAGTCACGATGGATAGCACTCCTTGCTCAATGTAAGGCCGGAGGGCAGCGAGGTCCGATGAAGTCACTCTCCACGTTGCGAGTTGCAGCATGAGTTGACCACTACCGTCAGTGGTGGTTAAAAGTTCTTCGGCAGGTGGGAGTCCGCGTAGGGTCTTAGCTTTAGCTCCACCTATTGGGTAGCCTCTGGAATCGTCAACGTAGCCAGAAAGAGCAGGGTAGGCTTCCGGTGTGGCGAGGAAATAAAACCAGCCGGTGTCCAACTGATCCTGTTCCAGTTCAGTGAGTGGGGGTTCTTCTATGTAGTCTTCGTCTGACATGGCTTTTAGAAAATGCTGGAAGCGGAGTTAATATAATCGCGAACCTTCGTCGCCTCGCCGTCCGTCAGAGTCTCGTCGAACAGGTAGAGGTATTCGAGGTCGATGGCAGCGTTGCCGTTACCGTCATAACGTCCACCAATAGTGAACTTCTCCGAAGACAACCCACTGAGGTCGAGAGATTTGGTTTTAGCGTCTGCATTGTTGACTTTAGAAACCTGCTCGCCATCAACTGCTTTTAATTCATGAAGAACTGCTCCTATATCCTCGTCGTATGTTCCATCGTGTCCGTCTTGAAAAGCGTTGTTGTAATACCAACCAACTTTGTCGGCGGTAGTCTGACGAAGGGAGAATGCCAGACCTCTCGGATTATTATAGTCAGTCTCGTCTGGATCGGTGGAATTGACGGCGAATACTCTGGCGTATGTCTCGCTGCCATAATTAACGCTAAACGCCACAAACATGTATCCTCCGCTGGTAAGCGATTGGTTAAACAAACCACTCATGAAATTATCAGAACCGTCGAATCGGAGGAATGGTCTGCGAACCAAAGTCGCAGGGTCTTCCGTGTTGCTCTTGTTGATGGTTACCGTCTGACCTGTCGAGCAGGTAAACGAGGATGCCTTGTGGTCTGCATCGGAGAAGTCAATGTTAGTATTAGATCCTTCGCTTACGCTGAGTATTGCCCCATTTAGACCTCTACCATTGCCCCACCCGATTTGCGTGGTGGATGTTTGCAGTATTGCAACTCCAGAGGTGGCGGTTTGTTGTAAAGAGCCATCAAGGTAAAGTGCAACAGTATTACCTACCCTTGTCACTCTGGCTGTGTGTTCCTGACCTTCGGTAATTGCGTCAACGCTGGTTCTAATGTCAATACTTGGGTTTGTGCCATCCCCTCCGCAGAAAAAATAAAGTAGTTTTTGATGGTCATAGAAACCAAAATGTAATCTTCCACTCACACTCCCTTGGTATTGCGATAGAAGGTGAGAATACCCTGTGCCTGAAGCGAACTGGTTAATAATAAAATCAATGGAGATGTCAAAATCAGCCGTTGCAGGTATTACAGGGGCATTTACGCTCGCAAAGTTACTGCTCACGGCTGGGATATACAAATGACCGTCACCGACTGGAACGTGGGCGCGTGGTTGTTTGGTCGCTGTTGTCTGGGTCGCGTTTGCGCCTCCACTCACTCGGTTGTCTAAGGTGGCGACCAAACCAAGGTTTGACGCAGTCGGGGGTAGGCTACTAAAGGATGTGGCGACACTGCCTTCTTCGACCTGTGGCATTGCGATTTCTACAGAGTCGCCTTGGGTGTTTACCCAAATCCCAAACCAAATATCGCCATTACTTGCGTTGCCAGTAAAGGTGCGTTCTACTCTAGTCCACTCTTCACTAATTTCGCTGGTGATGTTGGTAAGATTACCTTGAGCGGAGTATTGGTGGTAAAGTTGAATGGTTCCAGTTCCCGATACCCGTCTTATCCAAAAGCTGCCGGTGTAAGTTGTCCCTGCGGTGGTCTCAATGGGAGGAGTGCGGAAAGTTCGGTGTGTTCCACCAGACGCTTCAAAGATTTTTGACGGTTCACCAAGGTAACCTGACCCATCGGTCAGCGTTGTAGAACTGGCCGCGATCCAATTAGAGAAGTCAGTTTTTGTAACTAAGTTGGTGGCTGCTGCCAGCATCGAACTCCCCGCCTCAAATGCCAGAATCGGGTTGAGGGATAAGGGGTCGAAGGGGGAGAACGCTCTACCCCTACTAAGACCTAAACCGAGACCGAGCCGAGACATGATGCCGTTATACTTGGTTGTATGCGAGAACCTTGCCGGAGGTCAAGGCGAACGAAGTGATCTGACCGTAGATAACCGTTCCGGCAGGAATGGCGAATCCGGTCAAAGTTCCAGTCAATTCGGGCCAAGTAATTGCGCTGAAGTTAGCTTCTTCCAGCACCTGAAGGGCGCAGAAATCGCCTGAAGCACTGCCGCTTGTTACGCACACAGCTCCGCTCTGGCCGAAGGATTGTTTGTCGATTTTATTAGTCATGAATTAAATAATGTTTGGGGTGTTGAAATTGTTTCCGGTTGGTCTAAGGGTGACTTTAGGCTTCGCGGCTCCTCTGGTGGCGTCCAGTTCCTCATCGAGAAGCTGGCGGCAGATCGTCCAGTGATACTGGGCGCGTTCCAAATCGGCGTTGTCTTCCGCCAACATACCCAAAAGACCGTGCTTGATGACATTAAGGTTGCCGAGATACAAGATGTCGTCCTGCGTCAGGACTGGCTCCCATGCTCGTTTGAGTAGTAGTTTGACGTTTTGAGTCGTTCCACTGCTGTTAGAGAACCTGAATCGGCGGTATCGAGCTACCCCGTCGCCTTTGATTTCTGCTAGAGTGGTTGTTGTGGCAACACCATCGGCGGTTACTACAGCGACAAGGCGGATTTTATCTGGAATTCCGTAATACGAGACATTCTTAATCTCAATAAGTTCACTTGTGTCAATAAACTCAGAAAAACTACCTCCCGAAAGGGGGATATTATAATTGCTGCGATTCTGACCTACTACCATATCAATGGTAACTTCTCCATCAGAAGGCAACTGTACGGTCGCGTTCGTTTGTTGATCGACGGACGGTATGGGGATCGCTTTTATGGAGATGGTATAAGCAGAGCTGGGATAAGATATTTCCTCTATAGTGGGGTGAAACCCGTCGTCCACAACGCCGAAAATGGGCGCAGGTCCGTCACTGGCGTAGCCAGAGATCCGGTAATCGTGCCACTGAGACTGCGCCTCTACCGGAGAATTCTGCAACATAGCCCCTAAAAGGCTGTCAGCGTGTTCGGGCAGCGCGAAATAGTCGTTCGTGGTCTCAATAGACCAGTCATACAGAAGATCCCGCCACATCCCCATAGCGTAGAGGCGGGGCATGACCATGTTCAATTTCGCCACGATATCCTCATCGGGGCGCACATAGTCGGATAAGGCTTTGGTTACGGCCTTGACAGTCAACGCTGGCATAGGCCGAATATAGTCGGGTTAGGCCGTCAAGTCAATCACTGAGAAATAGGGGGTAATCCTAAGCCACGGCGTAGACAGGCTCCGAGACGGGTGTCACTAGCAAGAAGATCGTCCGGCCCGTCGAAGCGGTCAATGAGTCCTGCCAGCGCATGGCGCGATGCTATAACACCCCAAGAGTTGTAGCTGGCCACTTCTTCGTCAGTTCCGCCCTGCTCCCACAAACCAATCTCCATGCAATTGATTGGAGTAACCAAGTGCGTAGGTAGCTCGATCCACTGCCCCCAGCTATTGTTATCAAGGGACTTCCGAACCGCATCAGTAGCCGCCTCCAACCACCCAATTGCGCCATCCTTTTGTTCAAGCACGTCCAGTGCGAAGTCCGCTGAGTCACGGATAACCTTAGAACCAGCTCTACCAGCAAAGAAGTTATCCATCCAACCCCCACTCCACTCTTTGTATCCGACGAAATCGAATCCGCGAGCCATCTCGGTAAGCCAAGAAAGATCGGACCAACAAATATAATCCATGTCCACCCAAGCCCCTCCTACAGTCACGATAAATTTCTTACGTATCCAATCCACTCGGTGTGTGCAGTAAGCTTTTTCGAGGACTTTCGGAAGTGGACCCAATGAATCTTCCACATCCTGCCTCCCTATCAGGACGGCGTTGGGGTTGTGGTATTTGACAGTCTTCCAGCACAGGTCATAGAACCAATGCCGATTTTTGCCCTCCCAGTAACAGTAGAGTTTATAACTATCGTCGTTTACTCTCTCTTTATCCACACTACCAAAACTTAGTCTCATTCACCTTACCACTAATATTGGACGAGCCTTCTCGCTGGCCTGCGATCCACTCTTTCGGGCAATAAACGCGCCAGTCTTTGCGTCGGTGGGCCACTTCTAGCTGGTGGTCGATGTGCTTGTTCGTATCTCGATAGTCTGTCGCGTAGGAGATGTGGCGGTATAGCTTCTCAAACGTAGGCTGGTTTACAGCGTAGGCGTGGGTTCGGTTGACAGAGCCGCCGATAATAACATTAGGAGATCTTGTCTTTGAATTATCTCTCCGGTGCTGGCCACCTAAATATATCTGGCCCCAGTCGTCCGGCACGTCTTCCATGAACTCATTGAGTTTCTTTAACGCGTCTTCCTTGAAGATCACGTCGTCCTCCAATACCAATACGTTATTTAAGGTCAACGTATGCTGATTATCTCTAGTGTGTAGAACGTCTTCAAGGATTCGCTGATGTGAACGCAGGCAACCCCACGCTCCGTTTCCAGAATTCCAATCGGCGGGATGGGTTGTCCAGTCACCAATAATGGCTGGATAATAATGAACCCAGTCATTATTAGCCATTCCGGTTTCTTCCAAATGCTTCTTCGTCTCTTCAAGACGATCCGGTCTGTGAGCGCAGTTTATCACGTAAACGCGGTCAAACCAGTCGGTTAGATTTTTCATGATTGTGAGTCTGATTCTGATACTGATGAGCTACTCTTAGCGGAACCACTAGAGCTAGAGCCACTAGAGCTAGAGCCGCTGTAGCTACAAGACGAACCACTAGCGGTTACTGTGATGGTAAGTGCGCTAGATGAAGAACCAGAAGAAGTATCTACGTAATCTCCTGACGGATCATCTGCGTCCGTCCCCCCTACGTATTCGTCTCCAAAGGCATCCGTGTAGATCCAAGCAACTCCGTTCCATTGAATAGTCTGCTCTCCTCCTCCTCCTGTAGTGTAGAGACCCCTGCTTTCGTCCCAATCTAAATCGAAAGGTCCAGCTACCGAGCTACCGCCTGCATCGTAGTGGGTGGCTTGTGCATCACAAGGTAACGACATTACTTTCTAGGATAGGCTGAGTTAATAAACTTCTCGTTAGCGATGAATTGCTCTCTGCTACGCTCAGGCATATCGAGATGCTTGAATCCTTTACGTACTCCGGTCAGCTTCAAAGTAACCTTAGTCGGCCTCAAGAAAGATAAAGGCCAAGCTGAGAGGATCACGTTGTTCTCCTCGACCACCGCGCCAACTGATCCGGCCCTGTCACCAGCTACGCCTGTTATGACCATTGAATCTGGCTCGCATACAGCTAAAAATCGATCATCGATTCGGGTTACGGTTTTGGGGCCGACCACCGGAACATCTCTCATAACGAACTCAAAGAGAACCTCGTTGGACTCCATCGTGAACAGCGCACCGTATCCTTCGTCATGCCAGTCCATCGGCACGATAGCTGTTGATTTATCGGAACCGGAATCAGAGGTAGAGGTAGAGGTAGAGGTAGAGGTAGAATCAGAGCCGGAGCTACTGTCAGAACCTTCGCTGCCAGACGCTTCCTCTGGCTCCGCGAAAGCGGTTATCCAGTAAACGTCGGTAGATATGTTCTGGTCTAGTGACGGGATGTCGTAACCCGCGTCTCCCTCCGCGACGTTCCCGATTTTTACGTAGAACTTACCGCCGTCGTCATTAGGTAGGCTTTGTTGGTCCGGTGCATCTGGCCCCTTCAATTCACACGAAGTAACAGAACCGGCTGAGTCGGTTTCCCAGTAAAGATAGACATCGCCACGCCAATTTAGCCTATAGAATTTATAACGGTTCTCCCCACTCTCACCCTCTTCAGGTTTGAGTTGGTCGGGGGTAATTACTTGCGGATTAGTTATACCTGTTTGAGATACCAAACCGTCCGGCCCAATTACCATCTTGTTAATCTGATGAACCAGAACGCCGTAACAGATGTGTATCCCCTCCGCATTTTCCGCTTCTCCCTCACCGACGGGGCAGGGTCTCAGGGCAAAGGGATACGGTTTGTAGTCTGGAAGTTCCCTAGAAGTCTCCACAATAGATGACTCACCTCCTGTATCGAAAGAAATGTCGTAGTTTGGGTTATCCTGCGGCGCGTTGTTTAGCGGGATCGGCAAGTTGATATTCCCTCTTTCAAACGGTTCACTCATCTAAACAACGGGTTTGAAAATCTTCGTGGTCTCTTTCAACCAGCCTCCTCTAAACTTCTTAACAGTAGAAGACACAGTCATCTCCTCCGGCCAGTCGGTGTGGTTAGTCGCGTCGAAACTATAAACTCCGGCGGTGTAGACATACGTCTCATCTTCTGTTCCGTTAGTCACGCTTATAGACACTGGTCCGTGCAGCGTCTCCCTGACGTTCAAATTGAAGTAGGGGGTGGATACAGCGATTGATTCGGGCTGCATGGTCTTAGTAAGAGTATCTGGAGAAGGTTGACTGTCAGACCACACAACCGAAACGACTGCTTTACACGGCCCTCTATACGCCCCTTTAGAGTATTTGACCCTTGGTGAGTAGGTCTCAGCACCGGATCTCTTCTCCCAGAGGTCAAAATAAATAGCCTCTAAGACAGGCGGGAAAGAGTAATTCACATACGAAGTATAGGAGAAGGCTCCGCCTCCGTCGGCTTTATTTACAACTTGTTGCTTTGTGACCGCATACCAGTTGTCTGAGAGTTGCTGCACCGTCCGTAAAATGCCGCCCGACGTTAATTTCCAGTATTCGCTGTTAGGGTCTTTTGCTAGAGCCGAGATAGAATACGATACCGAATTTACTAAGACTTGCTCAGTCGCATACATCAAGGTCTGCTTCGTGTAGTTCGTCTTTGAGAAAAACTCGTCGTAGTCCAGACGATACAGGGGGACTTTCTTAACGTAGACCCGCTGCTCGATGACATACAGACCGTTAAGCACCTTGTCGTTAATCGGGATCTGTTTACGCTGTGCCAGAACATACGTATCGTTATGAGACCCTCCAAGTTCATCAACTCTAGCGGTTGAGGGGAACTTATCGACCGGAACATTGGGAATAGTATCTCCCATCGCCGGAAGTTCTGGGTCGAACTCGCTACGGCGGATCACGTAGTCCCGCGCCACGGCGTCGAACTTAGTTCCTCCGATATCAGCTTCCGTATACGACCAGTTGTCGTTGTCCTGATCTAGCTGGTCAGCAGCGTAGTAGTAACGGTAATACCGAGTCTGTTGTTTAGGGTCAGCGGCCTCGACGTGGACCAGTCTGTGGTTTGGCCACTTCTTGGAGTCTGGATGCTTGCTACCGTATTCCGGTATGTCCGTTCCGACCCGCTCTGCGTCTACGGACTCAAAGAATAAGATGTCGTTGACGTTCGGCGTGGGGAACGTGACGACTGACTGTCTCTGCGGTGATGGGTTAAGGGCCATATCCGTTTATATCCGTTTAGGAGGTCGCAACTTTGATGACGGCGAAATTCACTTTGACGGGGGAGACGGGTGTTACATTGCTAGTTCCGCCGTTTCTTATAGAGATATCGCAAGTTCCTGTTGTTGTGTTAGTAACTGAAACTGACAACGAGTCGTCTCCGTCTTGTAAAGACACAACCACAACATCGTTCGCTCCTATAGCAGTGTTGGTCAAAGTGAAATTAATCGACGGATTGGCCGGAGTGGAGCCGACGAAGGGTGAAAGATACGTATGAGAAGAGAGGAGGGTGATCACTCCAGAGGGGGCATTCAAGGTGACTCCTGTAGTAATACTTCCGGCGGGGTCTTGAGTCGCCGTGCCGCCAGATGAGTATCCTAGATCTGCGCTGGCTAGGATGTCGGGTGCGGTAACATCTCCATTTGTCACAGAGACATTACCAGTTCCAACGGAAACATCGCCTACTGACGTGGTAATATCACCACTTCCCGTAGAGATACTGCCAGATCCCGTAGATATACTGCCTGATGACACGGTAATATTTCCAGATGTTACGGAGATGTTACCATTGGAAGTAATATTACCTGTCGCTGAAACCGTGTTTGCCGTTAGACTGTTCATGGACAGGTCAACCGTGCCAGTAACACTCGTTGAGCTAGTAATCGCGTTAGGTCCGGCTGGTCCGGTCGGTCCGGCTGGTCCAGCTAACATGGTAAGAGAATAACTGGAATCAGTTACAGTCAGACTGTGCCGAAGCGATTCTGTGATTTGTACGTCCATTACTCAATAGTGATGCTGTCTTCGACGAAAACTTTCCCGTAAATCAAACGTGAGCGAGTTCCTGAAGCGGTTCGGAAAAGATCCCACTCATAAGTCGTGTTACCATCTAACTTTAAGGTCTCGGTTTTAGATATCCCGACAACCACGTTGTCGCCATCGTCTGTCATAGCATCAAAAGACGCGACAAGAGGTTTCCCTCCGCCGCGTCTAATCTCAGCTTTTAACTCGGAGGCGGCTAAATTTACAGTTACACTTGCCAAACTGGCAGATAACGTAAACGAAAAATCCTCTCCGCGAGCTACTATGATATTATGCTTTGCTGCTGCCATCAGTCATTGCCTTTTCCACGGCGATGACGAAGTCTACCTTATTCGGCTTGCCTTGTCCAGCGTCCGATTTCATCGGGCCACCATTGACAACGTAAGCGTGGACAGACTCCAGATAGTCGTTGGCGAGGGTCATTTTTGACTGAACCCAAGCCTCAGTCATCCTCGGAGAGCCGCAGCCGCACTGCTCCATGAGCTGCTCGGCGTTGGCCATAATGTTGGACAACTGCTGCTGGACCATCTCCAGATCCTTCTGAACATCGTGGTGATGCTCAGAAGGTTCCTCGGACTGGTATACGGTGTTCATTAGGGATATTCACGATAAAACTGTAAAGCGAACTGGTTAGGGGACATTTCACCCAAACCACCCCGCTCTGCGAGCATGGACTTCATATTCTCAAGCTTTCCTCGGTCCGTGCGGGACTTTGGATCGAATGAGGTTCCATGAGTATTCTTGAACAGAGCAATCGCTTGGTCTTCGTATCCTTCAGACACAACTTCAGCTTTAGGAGGAGCTGCGGCAATTTTCGCCTCACCCGCAGGCGTGTCGTAGTATTCTTCAAACAGCTCATCTGAGGTTGAGATACCCTCCGTTAGGTCGGATACCTTGTCTCCGACGGCTCCAACATACTTGTCTTTCAAAGACTTTGCAGCTCCTGCGGGGTCTTTCAAAGATTCTGCGACTCCGCCCAACTTTTCTTTCAGGAGGTCTCCAAGTGCAGAAAAGTCGAGACCTTCGCCTCCTGCTTTTCTTGCTGCTTTTCTTGCTGCTCCTGCTGCTCCTGCTCCTGCTCCTCTTGCTGGGGCATTCAGAGCTTCCTCGATTCTATCGCCTGATTTCGTCTCAAAATCTTTTCCTTCTTCTAAGAGACGGCCAATTTTTGCGTCTTTTGAGGCGAGCGCGATATCCGCGATCTTTTCAGCGTCAGTCTTTTCCTTCGAAATCGCGTCGAAACCTGCTTTAGCGTAGCCCATCTCGTTAACAACCTCATCGGCGTCAGGTAGCAGATTCGCTGGGTCTAGTAGGCTCACTGAACCTCCTTTTTCCCCCATTCGGATCTCGGGTCCATAATCATCTGCAAGCTTCGCTGCTGATTGGAGAACTCCTGCGGTGGCTCTACCTGCATCGGCTGCTGATCGTTTAACGGCCCCAACGGCTTTGGTAGGTAGTGCTAGGAGCGATAGAATATCTCGCTCTCCTGCTTCCAGCATAGCTTCTGCTTTGGGGTTCTCCTTGAAAAAGTCGTTTGTGACTTTACCTAATGTTTCAAGTAACTTTGACATAATAAGTGTTTCTTTCTGTAAATAAGAACCCCGCTGCCCGTTTTAGAGACAGGCAACGGGGTTCATGTTAAGTGATACGTGATTCGGGGTTAAGCAAAAGCTCCAGATGCGATTGAATAAGCGAAATCCTCCACCTTGATGGTTTTAACTTTCTGCTCCGAGACATCGTATACTTGAATCAAATCTTTTTTAGAGAGTTCAGTTACAGCGTCAGAGTCTGATGCGGGAGTCAGTGCGTCGGGAGTAGACCCGTCGGAAGATCCAGAAGCTACCAGTTCTTCAACAATCGGTGCGTCGTCTAGTGTTGGCATAATTATATAAGTGTTACGCTAAGTAATGTTCCCGAAATCTGTTTCGGGAACATTACCTAACTAGATTAATTAAGCAGCAGGAGTGCTGGAGTCACGCTTGAAGAGGATCACATAACCAAACTCAGTCTTGATGGGCTTGGTTGCGCTGGCGAGAACACCACGGAAGAATCCGATGGAACCGTCAGGGTTGGTGATCTCGTTAGCGATGTTCTTCCAGTCAAACTTACCACGGTAGTTGACAGGATCGAAACTGATTCCGTTAGATCCGCTAAGTGGATTAGGGATCTGGGCTTCGCAAACTTCAGGGTGAAGAACGAATGCTGCCTCATAGGAAGCTGCTTCGTAAGAGGGGTTCGGGGTAGCTACTCCGCCTGATACGCTGTAAGGCTCAACCAAGTTGAGTGTGTTGTCAGCGGTATCGCCGGAGGCACTACTACCGTCGGTGTCGGTGTCCTGCTCAAAGCGAGGAGCGAGATCGTCAACGAGGTGGTAGAATCCGCGGAAGGACTTCTCGATACCAAGTGGGGCAATCAGGTCACTGACCTTAGCGTTGTTGTAGCGAACATCATCGCGGAATCCGGCCTCAGTCTGGAGCTGGTAAGAAGCTTCAGAAGAAAGGACGAGAGCGAAGACTGGGCGACCGTTCTCACGACCGTAAGCATTGCTACCAGCACCTGCGCGGACCTGTCGGAAATAGACTTTGTCCAGAATCGCGTTGGAGATGTTTGCAGTAATATTGGTCGCTGTGATCGTCTGATCGACAGTTGCAGTGCCTTCCTTGCTGTCAGCAAAGCTTGAGCTAGCACTCTTACAGATAACGAGGTTATCAGAGACTTTATCAAACTCTTCGCGGTAGCGGGTCTCCCAAGTGTTGCGGGTGACCTGAGTCATGATGTCCATGATGGCGCGAAGCTGCTCCTGACGGTGTGCGGCGAAGCGTAGGTCTTCAAGCGAGATGCGTGGAGACTCGATTACGGCACGTTGCAGGTTGAACTTTTTAAGTTGCTTACCGAACTGGACGAAAGCGCGTTTGTCGGCAGAACCAGTTCCGCGACCGCCCTGAACATCGTCAGCGGCGTCGTCGAGAGGCTGTGCGTTTGCGCCTGACAGAGATGTGTTAAACTGGTTTCCTCCAGAAGAGAGGGTTCCAAGGTCGGACCAGTTAGCCCCTACAGTGCTTCCGCCAGCCTCAGTGGTGGCGATTGCACGGTCATAAACGAGCGTGGTCTGTTGGTAGCCCATTCCATCTGCGAAGGAGGTCTGCTTAGTGAGATCCAACCAAGGCGAGGTGTGGAGGGTACGTGAGTAGATGTCGCTGCCGATGCGGTTAGCTTCTTCAGCGAGAATAGTGTTTACGGCAGTGATGCCAGCGTCAAGATTAAAAGACATTGTTCTAAATAAATAAGGGTTTGCGCTTCCGGCCAACGGGGTCGGAAACTAAAAGAGTTTAGGACGAACCTCTTAGAACTATTCAATGGCTAGAGCAACCGGAGTTTCTATGTGCTGTATCAGTTGTTTTTAGAACTATTCAAAGGCTAGAGCAACCTAACTGATAAGCGAATCTTAACACTGTATACCAATCTGTCAACGGGGTTACTTCGTCAACGAGGTCAACCCGTCGTAGGGTTTTTCCATTAGCTTTCGCAGATCATCGGCTTTCTTGTCGTTAGGAGAGCGGACTGAAGACGCACCTGACCGAAGTTCTTTTTGGAGATCGCCTTGATCTGGGTTGGCAATCGCTCTGTCGGCACTCTCTGCCCGTTCTTCGGGGGACATCCTTGCTTTACGCAGATCTGCCGTGCGGCCTCTATTTCGTTTATACATCCTAAACTTTGCCGCTTCACGCTGCTCCTCTTCAGACGGGCCGAAGAACTTGTCATACGCGAGTCCTCCGAGGGTTTTTGCGGTATCGACCGCTGCGTCGCCAGCCGCATAAATAGTTCCTGCGGGGTCGAGGAAGCCTTGCCCCATGTTTTGTAAGTTTCCTCCCACAGTTCCCCCTCTTTTATACATTTCTTCCGCTTCGTCCCTAGCTTTTTGCCGTTCCTCCTCCGAGTTAGCTAGCATAGCAGATCTATACCCTAGTGCAGCTAATTCAGCAGGCGGGGCGAACTTTAAAAATCTCGACGCGGTACTCCCCGCTTTTTGAAGAGCTGGGCTGTATTTAGCGGCTTGATTGTAAAGGTTTTTGGCAACATTATCGGGGTTCAACTTTGAGAGGTTCTCTTGGAGAACGCCAAGAGCAGGTTTGAATCTACCAGCATTGTCTACGGCTTTTTCTAAAAGTGCTTTGGGAACTGTAGTGGTGTTCGCGGTGGGTCTTGAGAAGGATACCCCCGTCACGTCCGAAGCAAGCCCCCCAAGGGATTCATCGGCTTTCTCCGCAGCCACTCGGATATCCTCAAGCGTCTGGCTAAGGACTTTTTTCTTGTTTTTCTCACTCATCTAAGTAAACCGGTAAATCGAGGGTATCATTTGCTGGTTATAATGTCAACGGGGTCGCTCAGACGCGAGGGCCGCCAATATCAGTAGCGAAATAATGGCGAGTAGGGATGCCTCGTAATAATCCATAACTAAAAGGGGCCAGCTTAATGCTGACCCCATTATATGTGAATTTAGGTTAAGTTTATTACACCGCGCCTAAAGCAGCGTTCACGCGCTCCTCAAAGCTCGCGTTGTCCGATACTCCGGCTCTGGCCGCTGGTGCTTTCGTCTGACCAGACATCGCTGGCTCCGCTTCCTCATATTCAGCGAGGCGGTCGGTCAGCGACTCGACTTCCTTACGCATCTCCAGATACTGCCTTACAACAGTCGGGAACACTTGAGCGGATACCGCGTTGTAGGCATGGTCAACAGGGTGCAGGACAGAGGGATCGGTCTCGGACGCCTTCTGCTGGATAGCAGACATATCGAGGCCGTCGATTGCTTGAAGAAACGGTAACTTCTGCTGGACCCGCTCGACGACATTCCTTGTGATGTTCTGCCTAAGCTGGGCGTTGTCGGCTGCGAAAGCGGCCTGCTGCCGCTC
>Ga0181395_1000020_pt1 | contig 53778 bp, 67 predicted proteins | sample 18SPOviralmetaG_FD_130124 | JGI IMG/M metagenome (GOLD analysis project Ga0181395, IMG submission 130124) | Marine viral communities from the oligotrophic San Pedro Time Series (SPOT) site, San Pedro Channel, CA, USA - 18 SPOT_SRF_2010-12-16 | ecosystem: Environmental > Aquatic > Marine > Strait...
GAGACCACTCATACTAATATAGCTATACAAGCAATAAAAGACTTTGCAACTGTTGATGAGATAACAGAAATCAAAAACAACAATGCCGAAACATTAAGTTTAATAACACAACAAGTACAAGAATGGAACAATAGCAATTGGGAATTTGATTGTGACTGGGACAATCCAACTATTGCTATAAAAAAAGAAGGCGAATTAGATAAAAGACAACTCAGAGCTGACTACTCTATTCATTGGGGCAACATGGATAAGACTGCAGCAAAGTGGACAGCACTTTTAGTGTGTAGTAATAGAGATGATGTACAAGGTGGAGAAATAGGATTTTCTGTATGGCCTGATCCAGCAAGATATGATAATTATGGCAATCTTATAAAGCCTGCAGGCAATGTACAGCCACAATGGATTAATGAACAAGGAACGTTAATTATATTCCCTAGTATTTTAGAATGGGGACACAGGGCAGTAATATCAGGTGAATTAGTTCTTTGTAGAATGATGTTTTCAGGAGTGGGGTGGAAATGAGTGAATATGATGATGTGGTACAATACCAAAGAGATTTATTAAAAGCAGAAGAATGGGCTAAAGGCATTGCTTGCATACATGCCCATGGTTTATCTTCAATGCATTATGACGATCGTCCACAAGATACCGCTGACGGAAAAAATGTTACAGACTATGAATACAATTCCGGTATTGTTAAAAGATACCAACAAGGAGAGCTCATTCATATATTTGGTGAAGAGCTTGAAGGCGAACGACTAGTTCAAAAGTATGGATCACATAACCGATGACAAGAATTAACTTAGTATCAACTGCTGAGTTAGCCGATCAACATTTGGTAGCCGAGTATAGAGAAATCTTTATGGTGGGCTCGTCACTTCAACGATCTTTAAAATCTCCTAACTGGGAAAAGAATAAAAAGACCTGGCCTAAAGTGTTCACTCTTAATGGTGGTCATGTTAAGTTTTTTTATAATAAGGGAAAGTACTTACACAAAAGATACAACGAACTTGTAAACGAAATGAAAAGCAGGGGTATGAATCCAGATCCAAGTAGAGTCTTTAAAAGGGAACAATGGCCAGATGATCTATACCTAGATTGGTCTCCAACAGAGCAAGATCTGTTAATTGTTCGTCAAAGAATACAAGAAAGAATTGATATGAAACCAGAATGGTATCGATATTCTAAATCGTTATAGCCCCCATAACCAAAAGTAATAAAAAACTGTTGTCTTTATAACAATAAAGGTGTATAGTCTTATAAATAAATCGAATGATAAATTATCATTCATACTTATCATTAATTATTTTAATTTTTAAGAGGAACTATGACCACATCTGCGCTACGGGCAGTGAAGTTCATGGAGACCAGGATTGACAAGTTTAGAGATGATCACCAACAGGTTTGTGAAATCTGTTCGACTATCGAAGAAGTGCTAAGATTCGCTTTGTGTCTACTAGGACCGATACTGTTACCAATAACTATTATGTACTTAGAAACTAGATTCTAAGGATGAAACTACTATGGCTGAACTTATTATTCCCGAGCCTACTGTACTCGATGTTGCTCCTAGGTCTGCATCAATACGATCCAAACCAAGGGGCACTTCGTGCAATCAGAGAAGCGGAACAATTTAAAGCAAGAATAAGAGAAATATAATAATGGAAAAATTAGAACTTGCCCTACTAATAACTATATTTTGTGGGTCGGTCTTTGCATTAACTCCAATAATATGAGTCAACAATTACAACTATTACTTAATAAACCAAGAGATGCTACACCAGAAGAAGTTGAGCAATGGCAAAATGGTGGTGACTATTTTATGACAGGCAACTTCGATCCAATGAAAATGTTTGTTGTAGTACCAGCAATAATACAAGCTCTTGTGTTTGGTATGATGTTGGCTGTAATGTTATACAACACTTTACTGTTTTGATTAAGCAAGCATTCAAAGCCGTCATGGGCGTTGGTAAAAAGGAAGACGTACAGGTGACGGAACTTAAAGTTATTTTCTTTGCATTCTTAGTTACACTTTTATTCCTAGGTTTTATTGCTTCAATGATGGTACTTGTTTCTGTATTATAAATAAATGTATGACAGAACTTACCCGACAATTTATTGTATCAGCATCACCATACTCAGCAGTTAATTCTAGCTGCTATGTTGCAAGCGTTAAATTTAACAAATCAGCTCAATCTGTTCTATTACTTGTGAACTATCCAGAAGATGCCACAGAGGCAGAAAGAGTACCGCCTACCAATGAAAAGACTATTACTGATCATCTTGAAAGAGTCTATGATAATGTAACTGACATTTCAGGCACAATAGACGGAGCACTTGCTATACGTAATTTGCTGAAATCAAAAACCACAGACGATCCAAACATGCCAGTATCTTTGGCAACAGCGAGCGTATAATGCCTATAACATATACAGCAAATAAAATGTGCTACGATGTAGTAATGTCAGAAATAAAAGTGGAAGGTAAAGGATCAATGCAACTTCCACAACCAGTCCCAACACCACATTCGCGTATTGGTAAAACAATAAATGTTAAATCTCCTTGGAGATGTCAATTACAAAGTGGTGGATGGAGACGTCATAGAATGGTATTTGGCAAAGCAAGATATCAAGAATATCAAAACTATGTAAATTCTAAAGCAGGCGACATTATTAGTTTAATTGGTGCAGAAACAACTGGTCATACAATATCAAAACATAATAAATTGTTTGCGTGGAACAAGGTTGATGGACAATATGGTTTAACCGATGATATGAATGACATGAAGATCGGCGATCTATTTCACCACAATCCAGATGACTGTTCCGTAGTAATGGATTTTGATTTTTCTTTAGGGGCTGATGGCCGAAAAGAAAGAATAGAATCATTAAATATACTTGATAAAAATGGATGTTTTAAAAATCCAATGACATCCGTAATACCATCAGTACCCATAATAACAGAATTCGACTCAGACAGAATGCCAGGTAATAATGATAAAGTATATTGTACTTCATTTTGGCCATCTAATCTTAACACGTATGATCAACTGTTTAAAGACTGGAGTCAAATTGGTTACATTAAATTTGCTGGCGACACAATGGTCATTCCTAAAAGAGGAACAAAAGATATCCTCATAGTCAATAATAAAGTAAGATTCTTACCTCAAGCAGGTCATGAGCAGGGTAATTCTATGGATCCTAATAGACCATATGAGCTTAAATCAAATATCCGCACACTAGACAGCATTGGAAGTGCAATTATCATCCATTTGTGGAGAAGGTAATACCTAAACTGTATAAATAGTCGTATGACTATTACGCAATTTTTACTTGAGGTCGGTGTACCAATAGGAAGTGCCTTAATTATGGCCTTCTTTATTTTTCTAACATTAAAGTATATGCTAGACTCTGTTAAGGGTCAGGTAGGTACACTTACAGGTATTATTGGCGGACTTGAGAGTAGAGTAAGACAGATGAATAATGATATGATAAAAATTGATCTATTAGTTTCATCAGCATTGGAATTAAAACCTGATATTGAAAGGATTGCAAGAGCTGAAAACTTTATGGAAGATGGCAACATAGACGCTAGACGAGATTAGTATGGATAAAGTTGCGCTATTAGTTGCTGAGTTTGGTTTTCCAATGGTACTTGCATTGGGTATGGGATACTTTATGTGGTATCTGTGGAAGTTTCTAACATTGGAATTAAAACCAGCACTAGGAACCTCTCAAAAAGAGTTGATCAAATTGATTGATCAAATTAGAATGCTAGATAATGATTTAATTCGTCTACAACAAAAGGTAGACACAGTATTAGAGTATAAACAGACTCAAGATATTATTAGAGATGCAGAAAAAGAGAATGCATTTCAGGAGTTAAAAGATAATGGTATATAAAATATTACTTAGTTTGGTTGGAGCGCTGGCATTAACAGCACAAGCAGACATAGTACACAAATTTAAAAATCCTTCATTCAGTGGACAAGGCACTGGTGCTCATTATTTAACAATTGAGAACCAGGAGCATTCAAGGAAGAAGGCAATCGAAGATGCTTTAGAGGCTGCAAGAAAAGCGGCAGAAAGGGAAGCAGAGAATACTACATTGGCCAAATTCATGAGGAATCTTGAGTCAAGAATTTACGCACAGTTTGCAAAACAGTTAGTTGACAGTATGTTTTCTAACGACAGTCCAAATACGTTTGGTACATTTACATTAGAAGGTTCAGTCATTACTTGGGAACTTGTTCCCGGTGTTGATGGATCACCAGATGTTATTAGATTAACAGTTGTAGATGAGTTTGGATCTGAAACCGTTATAGAAATACCGGTTGGAACTGGATACTATTCACAAGACAGTGATGGTAATGGTTCAGATGGGGACGGATAATGGAAGCTCTACTTGGTTTAATGCTTATCTTAGGAGTCTTACAGGAGTCTGATACTCCAATATGGACTGATGAGCCAATAAAATGTGATCAAGTAGAAATAGTTGATATGATAACTGCAGTTGAAAAAGCAGTTAACAGAACCTATCTTTGTGTTGAAGAAGCAGAAGTAATTAACTTACCATCTTACTTAGAACTATTACAACTACCGGCACCAGACCAAAAACCAGTTGTAGCTGTTTATGATTTTTTAGATAAATCAGGACAAAGAAAAGATTCCGCCTCAGGTCAGTCATTTAGTACTGCTGTAACTCAAGGTGGTGTAGAATTATTAATAGATGCTCTAAAAACTGCAGGTGGAGGAACCTGGTTTAGAGTAGTTGAGAGACAAGGGATTGATCATCTAGTTAGAGAAAGACAGATTATTAGATCCGGAAGAGATGAAGCGGCAAAAGCGCTTAATATAGAGCCGCAAAATATTGGACCACTCTTATTCGCAGGAATGATTATTGAGGGTGGCGTTATAGGTTATGACACTAATATAAAATCCGGAGGTCGTGGCGCGCGTATCTTTGGTATAGGCAAAACAAAACAGTATAAACAAGATCAAGTTACTGTTTCTGTTAGAGCTGTTAGTGTTCTAACTGGTGAAGTATTATTAAACGTCCAAACAAGAAAGTCTATCCTTTCTTATGGTGGCGGTGGAGATGTTTTTAAGTTTATTGAAAACGGAACCACCTTATTAGAATATGAAGACGGTGTGGGAAATAATGAGAATGTGACTTATGCGGTACGAACAGCTGTTGAAGCTGCAGTACTGGAATTAATATACCAAGGACATGATAGAGGTTTTTGGACAATCAAGGATGGACATAGGCACCCGCATAATGCGGACGGAACTCAGCTTTTACATCCTTTAGAGGGAGAAGGAAATGAATAGAATATTATTAGGCCTAACTTTACTATTCTCTACATCTTTCATTTATGCAGCAGCCACTGACGATAACGAAATTAACATCAATCAAGAGGGTGATACTTTAACACTTTTAATTGATCAAATTGGTTACGGTAACAAAATTGGATTGAACGACTTTTCATCAAGCTCGTCCCCAATGGTAATTACTGGTACCACATTAAATTTTAATATAGATCAGCAAGGTAATGAAAACTTATTATACGGACCGTTCATCGCTGATACGTCGACCGTTGTTTTAAGTTGGATTGGCGACAGCAATGTATGGGACTGGAACATTGGTTCTACTGGATCAGCAGATGATATGAACATCGCTTCGGACATCACTGGTGACTCCAATACAATGGACCTTGACATAGGTGCTAACGCTAGTGCAGAAAGATTAGATTTTGACTTGACAGTAATTGGAAGTTCAAACGTATTTGATGTTGATATAGACGTCGATGATGCAGTTTGGAACTTTGATATTACAGGTGGATCAAACAACATTAATACTATGCAAAAAGATGGTGGTGAGCAAGAGATCAATTTGACTCATGTTGGCTCCGGTGCTGATATTGATATCAACCAAATGAGTGGATCATGCCCCCAGGGTATTTCTACTTGTAATGGTATCATAACATTGGACATAGATTCTGAGAATGCAACAATTCAAATTAATCAGAAAGACGCTACTAACGACAGCTAGTATAGGCTTCTTCATGGGTTCGGTTTTAGCTGAACCCATTGGAGATATTAAAGAGTATAAAGGAAGCGCAAAGCTAACTAGAGAGGCTGGAGAAGAGCTCGTAGTCTCAGGTTCGTTCGTACCAGAAGTAAACATGAACGACACTGCCGAAACAAACAACGGCAGAATGCTTATCGAATTCAAAGATAAAGCAGAATTAACATTAACAGAAAACACAAGAGTATACATTGATAACGTATACTATGACCCCGATCCAAGTAAAAGTAAAATGACCATGCGTATGGCAATGGGCACTGCTAGATTTGCTAGTGGACGACTTGGAATGGTTAATAAGAACAATATAGATATATCAACTCCAACAGCTACTATTGCTGTTAGAGGGACAGACTTTACGACAACTATAGATGAGCTAGGGAGAAGTTTAGTTATATTATTGCCAGACGACTTTGGTAATCCATCTGGACAAATAGACGTGTTTAATGATGGAGGAAAAGTCACACTTACAGAAGCATATGCAGCTACAATGGTAACAGCATATGATAGCCCTCCAACACCAACAGTTGTTATTAATAACATAACACCCAATATGATTGACAATATGTTTATTGTAGCACCACCTCCTGATGTAAGACGGAACTTAGAAGCTACAGCAAGGGACGAAGAAAATCAAGATCAAGGATTATTAGATGTAGACTTTTTAGAGTTTAATGAGCTTGAAGGAGATGCAGGACTATCTACAGACGAATTAGAATTTTCAGAATTAGATATAGACTTCTTGGATGTTGACTTCTTAACCGATTTGCTTGATATAGTAGAAGCATTAGTTCGAACTACAGCATCCCTCTCTGACGTACAGAAACAGGGTTCTGGAGGCGCATTTACAATAAAAGGTGCTTCAGTTGGGTTTAACAAAGATTCACAATACAACGTGTTTGAACAAGATGGCGACGTAGTATTTTTAAGGGACGTAAACGGAGCCATTAGATTGCAACTAGACATAGGTGCAGCTGCATCAATAGTATCATATGTAGAAGGATACGAAGGAGAGATATGTTTAAATGGGTGCGATGATATTTTTATTGTCATAACTCAACAGAACTAAATATTAATAGAGGTACAAAAAATGATAGAAAAAATATTAGCTAACAGACTAAACATTAAAGAAGATTCAATTTATGATTCGTCTGATATAGTTGAGGATCTGGGTGCAGACTCATTATCAGTAGTTGAAATAATTATGGATGTAGAAAGCGAATACAACATTTCAATTCCCGACGAAGATGCAGAACTCTTACATACTGTAGGAGAACTTAAGGCGTATATAAGTGATTAGATTTTTAGCAATATTATTTTTAACAATGCCAGCATTCGCTGGAGATAATCACGTACACATAGAACAAGTTAGTAGTGGGGATAATGTTAATATTGATATTGACCAGATAGGGTATGGCAACTTAATTAGATTTAGTACAGCACATAATAACAACACATTTAACTTAACTCAAAAAAATGATAACAATACAGTATCATGGGTACCCTGGTGGGGATCTGGAGCTAGTTGGGGTGGTGATGTTGATGGTGTTTCAAATGTAATTAATATAGACCAACGTGGTGGAGCTGTTTATGGAGCCCATGTACTTGGTGATTATAATGCAGTTGACGTATACCAAGATGGTGACGGAGATCATGAGACTTACTTAGATATTCATTCTAACAATACTAATACAGATATATGGCAAGAGGGTGCTGGCGACAAGTATGCTAGACTTTATTATTACGGTACAGCTAATAATTCTGACGTAGATTTGATGCAAAAAGGATCGGGTGCACATACTGCATTAATTACATTAAAAGGATCCCAAGCAACTAATCTAGATTTATTACAACAAGGTGTAACCGATCAATCATATTCTTTAACTCAAACTTGTGTAACAGCTGGTGGTTGTACTATCAATGTTACTCAAGGCGATTAGTTGAACTACATTATATTATGAAAAGACTTTTTAATTTTAGTGTAAAGTGGGAGCCACTGTTAAAACTTGCCGGCGAGCCTACTAATGATATGTGTGCTGGTAGTGCAAATCAAAAACCAGAAAAAGTTGCTGATGATTATGATGTGTTTATATATAGAACACCATGGCATCAAAAAGTCATGAGATACTGCAGACACCACAAAGCAACTCTTATGAAAAATTGTGTGTGTGGTTGTAGAGCTGGGTTGGGAGATAAGGGTCTACTTAAACTAATAAGAAATAAAGACTGGTTCCCTCCAACATATTTTGAACATGAAGAGTGTGGTGATATATTAAACGACAAAGAACTATACTTTCAAAAACATTACAAATTAGAAGCTGGAACAGGAATAAGTATACTTCCAGGAAACCGTTTACACAACCGTTTATCTAAAACCAATAATCTTGTGCCACCCAGAAAGCTGCTTCAACGAAACATAGATCCGCATTTATTTGATATTGATTATAATGGATCACATCCAGACTTTATTGATAAAGATTTCTTTAAAGATAAAAAATATTCAATAAGAATATGGGCGCTTGTTAGTGATCAGGGTGACGTAGCAGTAATGAAAGATTATCATTATAAGTTTGCTCTGTTTAAGCATAAAACAAGAGATGAAATAATGGATACATCTAGCAGACTTGGTCATTGGATAAAGCCTGGTTGGTTTCATTTAACAAACTCTACTCACACAAGAGATATTAAAATGAGGTACAAATCTTATGATGATCTGGACCCTAGTGAAAAATTTGAAGAAATAGAAGAGTGGTGGCACGATCCTTTAGCCAATTTAAAGGCTCAACATAGCTTTATGAGATTAAATGATGATCCAAAATTCTTTGAAAATTATAATGAAATATATCCTAAAATGTGTCAATATATAAAAGAATACCTAGACGAAATAATACCTTATCAAAAAGTGCCAAAATGTCTTGAGGGTAGAACGTGGACAACATTTGGTATGGATTTTATGTTTGATAAGAATAAAAAAATGTATTTTTTAGAGGCAAATTTATGCCCAGGATATAAATTGTTTAAGCCAAGCGATACTTTATATATAGAATGGTGGAACAATGTGTCTGATTTAATTAGAAAAGATGATAGTTCTATGTGGACAATGATGAAAAGTAAAAGTAAAATGACAATAACTAAACAGGTCGATAACAAATACGAATATGAAGACGATGCAAGAACTTCTGACTTTGAACTCTTGAGAAGCGAGTGTTGTTATCCAGGATCAAAACCCTATTAGGAAAAATTATGACAAATTGGTTATACAATAAACTAGTGCCACATGCTTTAAGGTTTAGAGAGTGGTCTAAAGATAAACTATGGGTTAAAATACCACTAGGACTCTTAATCCTATGGATGATGGGGATATTTAATCCCTATTGGTGTGTTTATCCGGTATGTTGGATATAAATTATGACTAAGTGGTGGAGTGTATTAATAACTATAATGCTATTGGCATCTGTCAAAGTATGGAATCCTGATCCAATAAAATCTTTAAGGTTTATCCAATACGATTACTTCCAACAGACGCAAGAACAAGTACAATCAGAAGACATAGTACTTATTAACATAGACGAAAAAGCAATTCAAAAAGAAGGACAGTATCCTTGGCCCAGAGAAATAATGGCAAAGTATATGAACGAAGGACCTGGCAATTCTTTATATGTTCTAAACATGATATATTCAGAGCCAGATAGATTTGGTGGTGATCATGAATTCATGCAAGCGATTGCAAACAAAGCAACAGTATTAACATCAGCACCAACCAATCAATTATCAGATGGAGTTGGAGCTCATGTTGGTGTAGGTACATTTGGAAAAGATCCTAAAGGATGGTTATATGAATATCCAGGATTATTATATCCTATTGATATACTCGGTAACTGGGCAATGGGAGTTGGAGCTGCAGCAAGTATTCCAGACCAGCCAACAGGCGTTGTGCGAAGAGCTCCTCTTATCATTAGAGCAAATGATACTCAGTACCCTGGACTTGCGCTCGATACACTTAGAGTATTTACTGGAGAACCAAGCTATAATGTTAAAGTTGGAGACAATGGAGTAGAGTGGGTTAGGATTGGAAAACTAGATCCAATAACCACAGACAGCTTTGGCCAAATCCCAATTGCATTTTGGAATAAATTTCAATCACAATCTATACTAGATGATATACCTCAAGGCAAAGTATTAGTATTTGGAATTACAGCTGAAGGATATTCTAATCCAGTTGCAACATCAATGGGACCAATGTATCCCCACGAAGTTCAAGCACATCTAATTCAGACCGCCCTTTCAGGTATTCAAATAGTCGAACCCGACTGGAGTGCAATAGCCGAGCTCGCTCTTCTGGTGAGCATATGTTTAGGAATTCTTCTAGCGGTCTATACTCTTCCCACAGTTGCTGCGGGGTTAGTGTCTGTTGGTATGATTGGCGCCTCGATTGGAGTGTCGTGGTACTTATGGACGACCTTAATCTTCTTAGATGCATCCTTCGCTTTGCTTTGTTCAATAGTGGTATTTGCGCAGAGCTCGTTTAACAAATATTATACTACCTACAAGTTAAAAGAGCAGATTAAAAAACAATTTCAAACGTATTTATCACCCGACATGGTTAGGATGTTACAAGACGATCCAACACTATTAAAGCTGGGTGGTGAGAGAAGAGAGATGAGTTTTATGTTCATGGACATATGTGGATTCACACCCATATCGGAGCATTATAAAAACAATGATGACCCTGAGGGACTTGTAGAGTTAGTTAATAAATTCTTAGATTTGCAGACGAAGATAATTCTAAATAATAATGGAACAGTTGACAAGTACATGGGCGATTGTATTATGGCATTCTGGAATGCACCATTGCCTTGTGACAACCATGCTGATATGGCTGTCAAGACTTCAATTGAAATAATAGAAGCAACCAAGAAACTTAATGAAGAACTTAAACCACTCAATCTCCCTCCTATTAATGTTGGCATTGGTGTCAATACCGGGGACTGCATTGTCGGAAACATGGGGTCAGAAGTTAGATTTGACTATTCCGTCATTGGAGATGCAGTCAACCTCGCAGCTAGACTTGAAAGCCAAACAAGGAATTATGAAGGGGTGGATCTGTTGCTATCATCCTTCACTCGTGACGCAAGTACAGAAAGAACATTCACAGAAGTTGATTGCATTACAGTTAAAGGAAAAACAGAACCGGTTACAATTTATACATACTGAACCAATAACAAACTATCAAGTAGCAACACTTATTGCTCTTCAAACATTAGATGTGTATACGACATACCGAGGTCTTAAATATGATTGTGTCAGAGAAATCAATCCCCTAATGGGTGAAAGTCCATCAGTAGGAAAAATGTTATTTACAAAGGCAGCAATCCTTACACCAGCGCTGCAATATGATTATAATAATGGATCTCTGTCCCCAAAAATAATGAATGATATGAATTTTTTAATGTCTATAGTAGTTGCAAATAATTATCATGTCTTGCAAGATGCTAAAAGATATTGTGTAAAAAAATAACTAGGAGTTTAAATAATGAAATTAAGATTGAGTAAAAACAGACTTAACCCTCATAAAAATTGGAAAAAGGCAATACCAGACAGTGAACTATCTAAGTTTACTGCAGGAGAGCTAGCATTGTTTGATCAAAACGGTTATGACTTAACTGTAGTAGAAAGAGCATTTGCAGCTGCTAATGGTTATGTTGTTCAAGCTCATAGAGACAAATTTACATGCAAGACCCCATGGTTTAGAGATCTTGATGCTAAAACATATGGACCTCATTTAAACCATGCAGATTTATATTTTAGACATGGGTTTGCAGGAGCAGCACTTAAACAGCTAGAAGAAAGATCCAAAGTGCATCCTATTTTTCATAAGTTTACTCAAATGAGACCAAAATGGGGTATTGATATTAGTGTCGATTATGCTGACTTTGATGGTAATGTATTTGAATTGTTACACTTTGAATGGGACGGGTTTGATCTTATACAAGTTACTGAACAAAAATTAAAAGTTGAAAAAATAGTTAAAGGAATAGACTTTGATGCAAAGGCTCAAGAGATGCTTGACAGGAAAGAAGAGTGGCATCATTTAGACTTCTTTGGTCAGTCAGATTGGAAGCAAGCGTTCTGGGGATTACCAAAAGAGAATTTTAAAGAAGTAATTTGGCGTTGACTTTTAACCGAAACTTTAGTATAATGTCCCATGTAAGGAGATAAATTATGATAAAGAAAAAAGTTATAGTCACAGATGTCGATGGCGTACTACTCAATTGGGAAGACGCGTTTCAGATATGGATGGAACATCAAGGCTTTGAAAAAGTAAAAAAACATAAGTTCATTTATAATGCAGCAGAGCAATTTGGTCTTGATAAAGCAGAGGGTAAAAAGTGGGTTAGGTTATTTAACCAGTCAGCCGCTATTGGTTTCTTACCACCTTTAAGAGATGCACAAGAAATTGTATCACTACTAGCTAATAATTATGGATACAGATTTGTAGTATGTACGAGTCTATCTAAAGACAAAGCAGCACAGGATTTGAGAACCAGAAACCTCAAAAAATACTTTGGTGATGTTTTTGATGATTTTGTATATCTTGATACAGGAGCAGATAAAGATGAGGCTCTATATAAGTTAGGTAAAAAATACAGAGGCTGTTTGTGGGTAGAAGATAAAGTAGAAAATGCTATTGCAGGAGCTAAGGTAGACTTTGAACCTGTAGTAATGGAACATGGCTACAATATGAATGAAGAGCACGATTGCTTCGTAGCTAGAAATTGGGAAGATATTTACTTACATATTATTAAAAGGAAATAAATTATGTTTTGTTATGTTACTGGAACAAAGGGTGGACCTGTTGGTAAAAAATTAGAGCTATCTCTGGAAAGTATATTCCAAGTTTGCGTTAATGAGCTAGATATTGGAAGATTTAAGGGGATGGTTCATATAAAATACCCTAAAAAGAAAGGTCTAATAGAAAACAGTTATCATGGTCTTTGTGTAATGGATATAGTTGATACAGAAGAACATGGTAAGGTTTGGTGGTCTACAATTGATCTAGCAAATACAAAAAGTTTTAAGGAAGTCGTTTCTACATTATGCCATGAGATGGTTCATGTAAAACAATTTCTTAGAAAAGAGCTATCATTAGATGGCATGCATTGGAAAGGCGAGGAGATGAAGAAGTTAGATGATCCTTTTGAACCGCCTTCTGAAATAGAGGCATATGCACGAGAGAAAGTATTATTTCAAAAGTGTGTTGACCTTAAATTAGTATAGTGGTATAATATCGCTACTTTTATATTATAGGAGAAAGAAATGGCAGATAAAGAATTTGCAAATATAGATAAACAAGTCTTTGCTATTGCTGGACTGTTAGATGCTCAATTGAGACTAGCTGGTTTATCAGCAGGAGAGTTTTCAGAATTAGAAACTGACTACTTAAAGAATTGGTTAAACAAAGAAAAAGATCCTTTGCTTGGCACTATCGTTGCTCAACTTGTAGGACTCAGAGAAGTTAGCTCTGGAGAAACTGGTGCACCGGATGATAGCTAAAGGAGATAAATTTCCATTATTTAACTATGCTGACAGGAAAGCTGGTGAATGGATTAAGATAGATTTTAACAAAGAAATACAAGGACAAAAAGTTCTTATCTTTGGTCTACCTGGTGCATTTACTCCAACATGCTCTTCTAAGCAATTACCAGGATTTGAAAAACTTTTTAGTAAGTTTAAAGAACTAGGAGTTGATAACATCTATTGTACTACGGTAAATGATCCCTTTGTAATGAATGCTTGGTTTGATAAGCATGATATTGAAAATGTAAGATCACTGCCTGATGGAAATGGAGACTTATGTCAGAAATTTGGAATGAATTGTCAGAAGAGAAACGTAAACTTTGGTATGCGTTCTTGGAGATATGCAATGCTCGTTGATGGAGACACGCAAACAGTTATTAATGTATTTGCAGAACCTGAAATGAGAGATAATGCAGATGACGATTCATATATTGCTTCAACACCTGAAGCAGTTTTAAAATGGATGCAACAGAATCCTGAATGGTACTTTCAGAAGTAAGTAGACGAGAAGTCAGCTGGGAAGAATATGATGAGATGGTTCAATCAATCATCTCTCAACTCGGCAAATGGAAACCAGATGCAATAATAGGATTGACAAGAGGAGGATTAATTCCTGCTGTCAATCTTTCGCATTATTACGATTGTAAACTTTATACACTAAACATCTCTCTCAGAGATGGTAAAGCCCCTAAGTCTAAATTTAAGTGGCAAGATGTTTACAAATACAACAATTTACTTATAGTTGATGATATAAACGATTCTGGTCGCACATTGCGTGAAGTCCACAATCAATTTTATTTAAGGGATATGAAAAACCCTAAATTTGCTACATTATTAAGTAAGCCTTCATCTCAAATGAAGGTCAACGTGTGTGGAGAGACTATAAATAAAGATAGGGAAGACGATTGGATCGTATTTCCCTGGGAATAATAAAAAACGGAGATTGTATGTTAGATACAGCAAAAAATTGGATTATGGCCCGTTGGGCAGAAAGAACTACCTGGGATGGTGGTGTAATTATAGGGTTATCCCTATGTTGGATATTATTAGGTGGACTTATAGACTGGTTAGCTTACGTAGCGCTAGCTTATGGTGTGTATACATTTATTGTATCAGAGAAATAAACCAAAGGGGAAAGGAAGATGTGGAATCCATTTAAAATTTACAAATATACAATGTCAGTGTTTAATTCAGATAGCGAAGAAAAAAAGGCTGAATTAATTAAAGATGATCATGGGGAAGCTCGTTTATCAGAAGTACAAGGACTGTACAGAGAGATGATGTTTCCAACCAACTTTACACTTCATAGAAAACTCACATCCAGCCATGCTGGAAGACAAGTCCTTTGGGGCTTCGGTTTCAATGATAAAGAGAGAGTTGAACAAAATGTGATTCCAAAACTAGCCGATAGAGATTGGCTGCAAAGTCTTCCTTCCAATACTTGGGGAGCTCATTTAGGAAACCTATTTAAAAACTGGGACTTGAATGACCTTTATGACAAAAGATTTTTAGACACTGAAAAAAAAGAAGGGATGATGGGGTCTACTGATGAGATGAGAGCTAACCTATCAAGACATGGCTTTTTATGGCATGATCTACTTCACGTATTAATGAGATATGATACATCACCTATGGGTGAAGCATGTATACAAGCTGTAACACATAAGGTAGTCAAACACTTTGCACCAAAGTACGTCGGATTCGTTGTCACATGTAGAATAGCATATAGAACAAAGTCATGGACACCTTTTAAAGTTTATAGAGAAGCATTAAGACTCGGAGAAAGAGCAGCTAATAAAGGTTTAATGTTACATGGACATTTAGATTATATTGAATCAGACATCGCAGAAGTTAGAAAAATGTTTGATGTTGGTGTTCCTGTTGAATATAAAAAGTTTGCAGAAGCACACGCAGAAGATTTTAGACATGACGTTCTACATCCAGAATATAAAGACGTTGCATGGGATACAGCTGTAGAAGAAATATCAGTCTAAATGAAAATTAGATTATGGTTTTGGAAGTTTCCATTATTAAACTTTATATTAAGTAAAGGTAAAAAAGCTGCTTGGACAATTTTTTGGATAGGGTTTTTTAAGGTTATGATTATTAATAATATTATAGTTTGGTGGACAGGAACAGGATATTACTTTCCAATATTCAGATCAATATTCAAATCAATAGGTCTTATATGAATTGTTGGCACTGCGGTACAGAATTAATTTGGGGTGGTGATCACGACCTCGAAAAAGATGATAATGAAACATATGACATGGTTACTAATCTAACATGTCCAAATTGTCAGGCATATGTAGAAGTATACATGCCTAGAATAATAGAAAATAACGAGCATTACAATTAATGGCATATTCAGCAAAAGTAGTAAAAAGATTTGAAGAGGTTTTAAACAACCCACCAGCACATGGTGTGGGTCGTTTTGATCCTAAAGATCCTAATGTAGCAACCGGCATGGCTGGAGCTCCTGCTTGTGGCGATGTAATGAAACTCGATTTAAAAGTTAATCCAGATACTGATATCATTGAGGATGTCAAGTTTAAAACATATGGGTGTGGTTCTGCTATAGCAAGCTCTACTATGTTTGTTGAGATGCTTAAAGGTCTTACAATGACAGAAGCATTAGAGATTAAAGATAAGGACATAGCTGAATCATTAGAGCTACCTCCTATCAAATTACACTGTTCTGTTTTGGCAGAAGATTCTATTAAGAAGGCTCTGAGAGATTGGGACGAAAAGAAAGCAAAAAGAAAACATAACAATCCACCAGCATGATTGATCTAACAGATAGAGCAATCACTCATGTTATGAAAAATTTGAGAGCAGAAGGTGAATATGTTAGAGTAGGTTTAACACCTGCTGGATGTACAGGATTTGAATACAAAATTGATTGGGACAATGATGTATCAGCTGACGATATTATAATTGACTTTGGTAAGTTTGGAGTTGTTGTAGACGTAATGTCAGCACCAATGGTAGAGGGATCTACAATAGATGTTGTTACAGAAGGAATGAATACTACTGTAAAAATTATAAACCCAAAAGAAACTAATTCATGTGGTTGCGGAGCAAGTGTAAATTTCTCTTGACCTTTACAAATAAATAATATATAATGGAGTTATTATGACAAAGTGGTTAATATATTCAAAGAACAATTGTCCTTATTGCGAAAAGGCTAAGTTCGAGCTTCAACACGAAGCAGAAGTACAAGTAAAAAATATCAATGAGGATCCAGAATTCTTTACGGAATTAATGGAAAAAAATCCTAACGCAAGAACCATGCCTCAAATATACAAAGATGATCAACTCATCGGTGGGTATGATCAACTTATTGCTCATAGAGCAATTGACGCTAAGTACGGACTATGAAGTTAAACGTAATCGGTGATCCTAAAGCAGCAAAGGACGCTAGAGTTAAAGCTGAACAAAACGAAGTAGATCAGAATGCAATGGGTGGCACTGAGATAATGAAACATGCATTGTTTGATAAGTTAGATGATGCTACTCTTGATAAGTTTCAAATAATCCCATCAAGGTTTAGAGGAACAAAGAAAGGCAAGAAACCAATCTACTGGGTACACGACTTAGCTGGTGATCCAGAAATGGCTCATCTTAAAGATGGTGGCCATAATAAGTTTGATGGTATTGTGTGCGTGTCACATTGGCAAAGACAACAAATAGAAAACTATCTGAATGTTCCAGCTGGTTCTTTGACTGTATTACAAAACGCTATTGAGCCTATTCCGGAACATACAAAACCAGATTCTAAAGAATGTGTTAATTTAATTTATCATACTACTCCTCATAGAGGATTAGATTTATAGTATCCGGTCATGGAATGGGTTGAGCAGACTCTACCTGACATTAACTGGCACTTAGATGTTTATAGTTCATTTGGGATATATGGTTGGGAAGAAAGAGATAAAGAATTCCAACCTCTGTTTGATAAAATTAAAAAGCATCCTAAAATGACTTATCACGGACACGTAGATAATAAAGAGATACACAAAGCATTACAGAAAGCTCATATATTTGCTCTACCAAGCATATGGCCTGAGACTTCTTGTATTGCTCTTATAGAGGCTATGAGTGCTGGATGCATATGTGTACATAGTAGTCTTGCAGCACTACCTGAGACAGCTGCTAATTGGACCCTAATGTATGATTATACACAGGACATGAATGAGCACGCTTCGAGGCATGCTTTAACTTTAGCTGATGCTATGAGATTAATTGAAGAACCATCTATGAAAGAAAGATTGCAAATGCAAAAGGCATATGCTGATGGTTTCTATTCATGGGATGTGAGATCAAAGCAATGGGAAGTTTTCTTAACATCATTACTAAGTAAATGACAAACAAACAAATAAATTTAGATACTTATTATAAGGGTACGGTAAAAGAACTACAAGAACAAGTCTATAAGCTCTATCAAAGAATTCAAATATTAGTAGACGAAAAAAAAGAGCTAGCCGATGAGGTCGAACGCCTCTCTAAGCTCAAGAAACTTTAATAAGTATTGATTTCTCTCTTTAGTATTCTTGATGAATACTTGAGGTTCGCTTTCACCATCAACTCCAATAATAGTTACTAGCTGAGGTATTTGTATACCTGTCATTTGTTCAAACATAAAGCTATAAGCTGCTTCCTGAACAAAATAATTCTGACACCATGCTTCAGGTTTCTTTTTCTTAGATGTCTTAAAATCTATAACAGACATTACTCCATTATATTCACCAACACAATCTACCTGTCCAGCTGATCGTAAGAAGTCAGAGAATAAAAATCCTTCTACACATTTAATTACTCCCAATGTATCACCAAGATGTTTTGACATTGCATCAAACATCTCTTTGTTAGATGGCATCACCTTAACATCGTCCATTGTTCCAAGAACATAATGCTCACATAACTTGTGAATAGATGTTCCTCTTGAAGCTGCTTTAGTTGTTATTTCATTAGCAACTTTTTCTCCTACCCGGGCGCGCCATTCTGTAATAGCCTTCTTCGTCATCTGCCCTGTTATAGTCGTTACTGACGGGTATAAAGTACCATCTGGTGTCTCATATAGTCTCTTACCGTTTACGTTCCTTCTAGGCAGTCTCTGAAGGTCTGAGAGCTGGAGATCGATCATGTTCTAGTCTCTCACTGCTTTAATAGCTTCTAAAGGCAAGATTACGCCCTGTCTATCATCATCAACATCAATAATCAATCCTTTAGACCAGTCTACATAAACTACATCATTTGGTTTGATGTATGTTACGTCTGGACCAACGGCAATTACCATTGCTGGTGCTGAGCCTGGTTTAGTATCATCGACGTCAGCTGAAAGAATAATACCGCCTTCGGTTTGTCTTTCTTTCTTTTCTTTTACTTTCATCTCTGCAACTAAAATGTTGTCTGTAGTCATCTTCATAAATTTTCTATTCCTTTGGTGTCGTACACCTTTTTATCTTTTGCGGCTTTCGCCTTCCATTTATCAACAGCTCTATTAACCTGACCTTGTTTACCAGACTTAGCTGAATTCATTTCCCTACCAAAATTAGATTGAGGATTCTGCTCACCTATCTTTTGTAGTACTTCATTAAAGCCATCATCGACTTTACGTAAACCATCTACACCACCTACGATCATAGGAGCACTGACCTTTTGTTTTACGTTTGGATTGTCCTTTAAGAACTCCTCACGTTCGGCTATTTTAAGCATTAGCTCAAATTCCTCACCGGTTTCAGTGTCTATGAAATCGTATAGTGGCATTATACGTCTTGGTTTTCTGCTTCGTTTAGAAAATCTGCAAAGGCCATCTTAACAGTCTTCTTACTACAGCCTTTGATCTTTCCATCTTTGACTTGTACTAAAAGAGCTGCATCATCAGGATCAATGGTCTCAAGTATCTGAACGAACATTTGTTCTCTTCTAGCTTGAGTGACATTTGCCTTACCTTCTAAGAACACATACATTCTTCTCATCTCTGTATGTAATGTTCCTTGAGCATCCATTGATTTGTCCAATGGTTTGTAAGGAGGGTTGCCTTCTGGAAGTGCCCACTTAATTCGATTGTCATATGCTAACTCAAAGATTCCTCTAAGCTCTCGACTATCGCATTGTTGTAGGATTTTTATTTTAGAAGCTACAGACTTTTCTTTCTTAACTTCAAGAATAATTTCACCCAGTCCATCTTTCTTTGCATTTGCTGCATTTGGATTTTGTAGTGCCATATTAAAACTCACTTATGTTTTCGATAAGATTATTTAATCTCTTTTTAACAAAGTAATTAAACAACCCATCTCTTCCACCTGGATCTACATTGAACTGTTCTAAAACTTGTTCTCTAATATAATCAGGTGTGTTAATTAAATCAACCAATTTTTCATTTCTTATATAACCGGCTGCCCATTCATGGTGCCAATAGTCCGGAGCAATGTCTGCTTTTGCTACTGCCTCCATTATTTCTTGCAATCTTTTTGCTCGCATTGGCTTTTGACGGCCACCACTTACAAAAGTATCATCAGCTGATAAACAATTCGGAATTCCATCACCTCTATCTCCTTTAGCAATATGCTCTAAAAGATATTGTGCTGGATCTTTATGCTTTATCATTCTCTTTCTAACTGGATCATATTGACTCACATTTACAAATTGTTGTAATTGTATAAAGTCTTTATCTCCACTTAAAACTAGTATTGGTTCTCCCTCTCCTAATTGTACACCGAACTCATGACACAAGACACCAATAATATCATCTGCCTCAGCTGTATGTACTCTTAGATGCTTATAAGGAAAAAATTCTTTGAGCTCATCTCTAACAACATTCAAAGTATCAAATATATTTGGCCAATCTAAAACTGACTCATCTCTGTTTTGTTTTCTATGAGCTTTGTAGTATGGATATTCTTTCTTACGCCAGTTATTAGTATCATCACAACAGATAACTATTTCACCGTACTTGTCTTTGAATTTGTTTCTATACGATCGAATACCATTAAGCACCATATGTCTTAATAGCTCTTCATCAACAGTATTGGATCTACTGCTGTGTAGTTGAGCCATCAGGTTTGATATCATCACCTGATTTAAGTCTAATAATATCATAATTTATCCATATTAAAACTACCATTATACATTAATGGTATTATAAAGTCAACTGCTATTGGTCGTTATATAAGTCCTGCCATGTGCTGGCAAAAATCTTGCTTTCTTCGGAATTAACAACCTGCTCTGTTATCTTTTGAAGTGGATGATCGTGACCACACGCTTTTAACAATGCAGATTTTAATGCCTCACATACCATTAACAAATCTTGGTCTAGCTCTTTATTGCGTAATTTAATTCCTCTTGCTTCGATCTCTTCGAATAATTGATACGTAAGCTCAATGGAAGTGTTTAAAGAAAGCTCCGCTTGATAGCGCTTAATGTTATTAAGTCTTTCCTCCTCACTTACAGGTACGTTGTGAGAACCCATTTTTGGGAATTGAATTACTTCGCCCATGGAAGTATTTAGCTCACTTTTGTTTGGCTTCACGCGCTTTCTTCATTCTCTCAACAAATGCTTGCTTTTGTAACAGTCCCATTGGTTTTCTTTTCTTTTTAGTCTTAGTAGTCTTCTTGGTACTAGATGTTGAAACGAGTATATGTCCGTCTTCTGTATACTCAAGTCTAGGCATACCATAACTTTCTCGTTCTTCGTTCTCTAACTCTGGTGTCCAGTCTTGCATATAGTCATGATAGAATACACCAAATTCTCTTTTAGGCTTTCCGTTAGGATAGTAAGCCATTGCAATACATGCTCTCTTTACTTTTCTTTCCATATCACCTCCAGCAAATGGACTAGTATAATCACCCGTTCTCAAATAGGCATCTAATTGAGATATGTAACCTTCCCATGTCACTCTTCTTGCAAGTGCAGATTTATCTCCACTAACATGGGATCTATGTTCAGAGGTTCTATGCATCTTAGCTTCTTTAATCCACTCACGTACATTTTTTAAACTAAAGTCGTGGTCATCATCTAATGCTACAACTGATGGTGCAAATTGGGTATACTTAGGAGGGTTCTTTTTGTACCTCTCCTCTCTAGCCTTTGCTAATCTTTCTGCTGCTGCTAATTTAGCTTCCTCTTTCATATAGTTTCTCCAGTATGTGTAATTGTCTGTATGTGGTTGGCTCGTAAATTGATCCTAGTTTCTTACTATGCTCTATTGTTGAATCTACTTTAGGATAAAAGCATTGGGTGACTGGAGCATTTTGTAATCCCTTTCTACCATCCAGTGCTTCCTTCCATCTATTAGACATTCCTAATTTATTCTTTGAATGAATAGTAGGCCATAACAATCTTGCTCTTTTGGCTTTGCTAGAAAGTTTCTTTACTTCAATTTTTTCTTTCTTGCCATCAAATCTATCAAGCATTGCAGTCCATTCTGTAAATGCTGTAAACAATTCTGCCATTGGTCCTGCATCAATCATTTCATTAACTGTCTGCCACTTACTCATACAATATCTTGCAAAGCTAGGTGACATTGATACGCATTCCATTGCAATGCCAACACACCACAAATCTTTACCCTCTATCTCGTCAACTAGCGCCATCAGTTTTTTAGGGTTAGTGACATATGCATCATGTTCTAATATAATAACTTGCTCTCCTGTATCAGCTATATGCTTCCACCAATGAAACATTGAGGTAAGGCATGCCTTCTCTGTCGGAGTTATCTCATGTCTGTTTGTTTTATACTTACCAGCACTACTATACTTGCCCCAGTTGATTTTAAAAGGTGCATCGTTTATAGTAGCGGGCGTATAACATTGAAACCTTTCGACCTCAACATTCTTAACAGCTTCCCAAGTCTTGAGAGCTATCTTTGAATACGCAACAGAGATGGGATTATTGAAATCGCAAATCATTTTCGCTTTTATCATAATAGAGTCCATTATACTACAATTTAGATTAAAAGTCAATATCGACTTTTTTAACTTTTTACTAAAATATATATATTAGCTGTTGACTTTTGATTCTTTTTAGTGGATCATCTCGTCTGTGAGTAGGTCAGGTATAGATAAGGAAAAATAATGAATAAGGTAAAAATAGTAGTAGGAACCGATACTGGTAATACAGAGTACCATGCTAAGTATATTAAGAAGGAGCTCTTAAGGCATTATAATATAGAGTCAGAGATAGTAATGGTGCATGACATCCAACCAGAAGATTGGACGTCGCATGATTATTATATACTAGGAGCGCCAACATGGTTTGATGGAGAGATGTCTCAAGATTGGAATTGGTATCTCCCTACTTTTAAAGATACCAACTTTACAGACAAAACTATATTCATATATGGGCTAGGCGATCAGGTTGGATATCCAACTTACTATTGTGATGCTGTAGGCCTATTAGGTAGAGCTGTGACAGAGGCTGGCGGATCAGTTGAATGTTTAACTACTACTGATGGCCATGACTTTAAAGAGTCTCAAGCTGTAGTAACTGAAGGTGTATTCTGGGGCCTTTGCTTAGATGAAGAAAACCAACCAGAAATGTCAGACGACCGTATTAATGAATGGGTACAAAACGTAGCCAAAATAATTAATTCAAATTAATTTAAAATAACTGTTGACTTTAAATTAACTATTTTGTATAATAGCTGTATAATTTAAACTAATAGGAGAAATAAATTATGGCACATATGGTAGAAACAATGGCTTACGCAGGGGAACTTCCTTGGCATGGTCTTGGTACGAAAGTAGCAGATGGTATCGGCGTAGACGATATGATCAGAGAAGCTGGTTTAGATTGGCAAGTCGAAAAGATTCCTGCATTAGCAGATTTCAATGGCGAGAAAATCTATTCTGGTCACGATATGTTAGTGAGAAGTTCTGATGGAATGCCTCTTGACATGGTAAAGGAAAACTGGGTTCCTGTTCAAAACTCAGATGCGTTTGAATTCTTTAGAGAGTTTTGTGATGCTGGTGATATGGAAATGCATACTGCTGGTTCTTTACAGGACGGTAAAAGAGTTTGGGCACTTGCTAAAGTAAAGGATGACTTTACAATTAACGGTGGAGATAAAGTAGATTCTTATTTGCTTCTAACTAATCCACATATGTATGGTAGAGCAGTAGATATTAGGTTTACTCCTATAAGAGTTGTATGTAACAATACGCTTACTCTTTCTCTTGCTCAGAAAGGAGACTATCAAGTTTCTCTTAACCATAAGAAAGCGTTTGATGTTCAAGAAGCTAAAGAGCTACTTGGAGTTGCTAAAGGCAAAATGGAAACTTATAAAGATATGGCTCAGTTCTTATCTTCTAAGCGTTATACTCCTGAGTCTCTTAGAACTTATTTCACTACAGTGTTCGCTAATCAGAACCCTAAAGTGAAAGGCATTGGATTCGATCCAGCTAATACTGAGGACTTCCTTAAGTATGGATCTAAAAATGCAAAGAGAGCAATGGAAGTTGTTGGAACTCAACCTGGCGCGCAATACGCAGAAGGTTCATTCTGGCAAGCATTCAACGCTGTAACATATTTGACTGACCACGAGCTTGGTAGAGAAAATGATTCCAGAATCAACTCTGCTTGGTACGGTGTCAATAAAGTCAAGAAGGTTAAGGCGTTAGAGTCTGCTCTTGCTTTTGCAGAAGCTGCTTAATTAAGTAGCTACAAAGAAAGGGCCCTACAGGGCCCTTTTGGCGTTAAATATATATTATAGGGACCTTTTTTTATGTATTACAAAATTGAAAACATTATAAGCGATACTCACAGAAAACAATTAATAGATGTGTACAATTCATTGCCATCAGAGCTAGCACATCAAGACTACAATTTATTTGATGTAGATAAAAGGCATCCTGAAAAGTCGCAAGTTGAAATGGAATGCTTTGGAGCAATAGATCAATATGCATCTAACCATGAAAAAACATTTAGACATTACTTCCTAGACTATACAGAAGAATCGTTTACTAAATTTCATAGCGATAACGATGATGAAGTTGGATTAACTATCGTCACATTCTTAGATGCATCAGATGACTTAAAAGGTGGCCAAGCATTAGCCATGTTGCCATACGAAAAAAGAGGTAGACCTCAGAATAAATATAGAAAGGGTGATGCACCTCTTAACGAAAGATGCATTCCAAAAGTAATTGATATGCATGTAGGACAATCGTTGGTATACGATAAACATTTAATACATGGAGTAGGACAAGTTGAAAGGGGCAACCGTTTAGTGTTGATAAGTTGGTATGGCCACGCAATTTGAAGTACTAAAAGGTACAGACATTTATGATGATTTGTATGAGGGTTACACAGCAGGATTTAAGATCATGCGTAACCTGGTCGATGTTAATTTAACTGCATTAGATGTAGTAAAAGCATATCAACATGCCGACAAGAAAAAGTATCTACAACCTCTAAAAGAAATAAACTATAACAATAGATGGTTACAATTTAAGGGAGAGTTCGAGCCTGAATCTGAAAAGGTTGCCAGGTATATGAAAAAAAGGTTTAAGTTCTCTCAACAACACATTTATGCCAATTGGATACCAGACGGATTTAGTTTTGGAAGACATAAAGATGGTATGGATGTTATTATATTGCAGTGTTGGAACACAGTTGCGTATACTGTAGAAAGCCCATATGGCGAAAAAGAAAATTCTTCTTTTGTTTTGTCGCCGGGTGATGCAATATATATACGTAGCGGGGTATATCATACCCCTATTATATTTGGCGAAAGAATGACAATGAGTTTCAGTTGGCCGTTGACTTCCAGTCAATAGCACTGTATAATAAACTCATATTCGGTAGAGCATCTGGTAGCTCTACCCGCGGAAAGACAATCAAGAGCGGGGGATTGTCGGATAAATGGGCGAGGGTACAAAACGAGGGGCCACATTATCACCTTTAATATTAACAGGACAGTGAATGCCAAATAATCCGGACACACCATTTAGATTAGATCATCCTCTCCAAGACTATAAAGAACATAGTATAAGAGATAACTTTGATCCTTTAATAATCAATTGGAAAGGTAAAATAGGTTACGGTGATATCATATCACCAATTTCGTATGCATATAATATGGCAGAAAAGAACAGTTCAGATGTAGTTCTGAAATTCCATTGGCCAGATCCTGAACCTAAATTATACAAAGAATCAGATACAGAAACTATCCAACAATGGATATCTATAACAAATAACATAATAAAGAAACCTCCTTTCTGGGATGTAGGAATAGAACACGTATATGATAGTCCTCTAGGATACAATCATGATAATTATGATGCACAGGATATGGAGCTTCATAACATGAGATTCTCTCAATATGGGATGAATGATGGGGACAATGCTTTTAGTACATACAATAAAATTACTATGGTTACTAGCATTAAACACAAACAACAATTAGCTGACTACGACGCTGGCAAAGCATGGAAGGACCCGCTCGCAAACACACCTTCTGGAATGGCTTGGCCAAGAGTAGGAGACCTAATTAAGAAACGTGGATGGGATCCTAGACACGTACATTATGCAACACCAATGAAAAAAGTTGTTGATTTAATGTTGCAAAGTAGGGGTGTTATAGGGTATCATGGAGCCCATATGTGGATTGCTAGATTATTAGGCATGCCAATGATTATATTTTCAAAAGGCAACTTAACTAAAAAAGCATTCCCATGGGCAATAATATTTGAATACTGGAGTGATTATAACCCAGAACTTACTGAAGAATATTTTCAGCAAAGTATACAAAAGAGAGAGGAATGGATACATGAGTACAAATACTGGCTCACTGAACCGAATTTTCATAGGCTACGACAGCAGAGAACGTAGAGCTTATGATGTCTGTAAGAGTAGTTTAAAATATACTACACTATCAGTACATAAACTTTTTAGTGAAGATATAGAAGAATATAGTAGGGATTGGGGTGAAGTCCAATCCACTGACTTTACGTTTACAAGATTCTTTGTACCATATCTATCTGGATTCAAAGGATGGTCATTCTTTGTTGACTGTGACTTTCTTTTCTTAGCAGATCCTGCTATGCTAATAGATACTTTTGATAACGACAAAGCTGCTTATGTTTGTAAACATCCAGGATATATTCCTAACAGTCAAATAAAGATGGATGGCATTCCACAACACAGAGCATTCAGAAAGAACTGGGCTAGCTTTATGGCATTTAATAATGAGCATCCAAGTAATGCAATACTAACACCAGAGTATTGTAATAACCATAGACCAGGATTGGACTTCCATCAACTTAGATGGTTAAAGGATGGAGAGATTGGATCAATACCATTAGAGTGGAATTGTTTAGATGAGTATTATCATTTAGAGAATCCAAAAGCAATACACTATACAGATGGTGGTCCGTGGTTCCCTGATTACCAAGATACGTTCTATGGTGATCTATGGAAAGAAGCAGAACATAATTTAATTATGCAAAGAGAATGGGAAAAAGATGAAGTCTAAAACTTTAAATGATATAACTGTTATAATGACTTGGTATGGCCAAGAGAATCATTTGTTCAATCAAATGCAATTCTATAATTCTATGGCACAGCAGTATCCTCATTTAACTCCTAGACTAATAGTAATAAATGATGGTCATGAAAAAGGCAGAGACTATTTTAGAGAAGTAATTAAAGTACACAGAGATAGATTTGATCTTACGGGTATTGATGTAATGAAAGATATGGGATTCAATTCTCATGCTTGTAGAAACATAGGCGTTAAGCAATGTAAGACTGACTGGATGTTATTAATGGACGTTGATTGCTTTGAGTCCATTGGAATGTACAAGTATTTAAGATTCTTTAAAGAATTAAAAGATAGCATGTGGTATGCTCCTAAAGCAGATATGGAGATGCCGGAAGAAATGTCTTCATATGAATTGTTGGATCCCAAAGGAATAATTAAATATGTGACACATCCTAATACATGGATAATGAGCAAAGAATGTTTTTGGTCCACAGGTGGATATGATTTAGAGTTTCAGGGTGTAAGGCATGGTGATGCAGAATTCTTTACTGGTATTGGAAGACCAGGTGTTAAAGAATGGGATTATGATTTGCTATCTGATTCTGATAACCATAGAATGATTGTTAAGGTTCCAAAGAGGGATCCATTTTATATTAGACAGGAGTCAAGAAAGCAGAAACAAGCATCTCCAATAATAAACTTTGTAAGGGTTAAGAATCTAGATCCTTATAAAAAATATAGGAAAAGATTATGGAACACTCCATGGGAGTTTGTGTGAGCAAGAAACAAGTAGAGCTGAAAGTATTATCATCAGCTGAATTTGCTCGTGCTATTGAAGAAGCTGTAGTAGATGCAAAAGGTAAGATAACTCACCTTGATGCAGTACAAGACTTTTTAGAAAGAAACGAAGAAGTAGAACCAGAAACACTGGCGTCTCTAATACAGAGAAATCAAAAGCTAAAGGCAATCTTGTATGAGAACGCAGAAGGATTAAACCTCGTTCAAAAACAAAGTAGATTACCTTTAGATGAAGAATAAACCGTACGATTTAAAAGATGTAGATTGCATACTAGCCATGTCTGGCGGTATGGATTGTGTTGCATTATTACATTGGCTTTTAAAGAATGGAAGAAAGCCATACATCTTTAGATACGAGTTTTCATCCAACAAAAAAACCAATGCATGGCATAGATCAGCAATAAAAAAAATAGAAGACTATTATAATGTTAAGGTAATTAATTGGAAATTAGAGCCAGAACACAATCTCAATGGCTTTGTAGACAGAGAAAGAACAAAAAAATACAATAAAGATAAACCTAGAACAAGAGGCATATCTAATACAATACCAATATTATCTAAATGGCCTGCAATAGCATATATGATTAATTTTGCAAATCCATGGATTAAAGAAATACATTTTGGAATGTGCTATGGAGGATTGCTAAAGTTTAATGATGGCCATAGTGATAATTTATATGATTATAACGACGATGGGGTATTAGAACGAATACCTGCAATGCCATTTGGACTAGACGCAACCAACTATGATGATAGGCATAAAAAATTATTTGATGGATACATCAGCAATCTTAAAGACTACGGAATACATACAGAGTTTAAATCACCTATAGGTCATAGAACTAAACTACATTTATGGAACACGTTACCAAGAGAAATGCAAAAAGCTGTTGTCACTTGTGGCGAACCAGTGTATAATAAAGATAATACAAAAGTAATTGGTGAATGCGGCAAGTGTATTAAGTGTCGCGAATTAAATGGAGTAAAGAACTTTGCTGCAAGGCAGGCTTAAACAAGTGGACCCATATGACGCATATGTAAAATACTTAGCACTGAAGTCTCACTTTAGTGACAAGAACTACGACTATTTTAAATACAATGGTAAAGTCAAAGCCTGGCGTCAGACATTTGAAACAAGAAAAGACAAATACTTTTTCTATAAATTAAGCAAGAAGAAAGACCCAGTGGAGTTTCTTGTAGCTAACTTTATAGGTAGTAAAGATTTTTATATTGGCAGTATAAGAGAAGATAGTGCTGAAGACATCTACATGGAATATAAAAAGAGACATCAATCTCTAACTTATATTTTTAAAGGCGATATAGCTAAAATGAAAGATGACTTTAATGACAATATCATTGTGCCTAAGAACGAGCATCCATATCTATTGAGATTATATATGCGTGGAGATATTTGTATTGAAACGTTGACTTTAATTAATAGATGTTGTAAAATGTTCGCATATTGGGATAAAGAATTAAGTGATGATATTATGTGGCCTGACATTAAATTAAAAGCCATAAAGTACGAACCTTTTCTTAATGTTGATATAAATAAGTATAGGGAGATAATACTCTCTAATTTTAATAAAACGCAATAAATCGCATACAACGTATATAGGAGTAAATATGACTGATTCATTCGGCGCACTCAAGCGCAATAGAGCTGAAGGTTTTGATAAGCTGACAGCATCCCTTAATAAACTACAATCTAAGTCTAGCGGACCTGGACCTGATGAGCGTTTCTGGAAACCAGAAGTCGACAAAGCAGGTAATGGTTATGCTGTGATTAGATTCCTACCTGAGTCTGAAGGAGAGGATGTCCCGTTCGTAAGAATATGGGATCATGGCTTCCAAGGAACTGGTGGTTGGTATATTGAGAACTCTCTGACCACTCTTGGCCAAAAAGATCCAGTATCTGAGTATAACTCAATGTTATGGAACTCTGGTATTGAAACCAATAAAGATAAAGCTAGAAAACAGAAAAGACGTTTGTCTTTCATTTCTAATATCTATGTTGTTAAAGATCCATCTAATCCAGAAAATGAAGGAAAAGTATTCCTTTACAAGTTTGGTAAAAAAATCTTTGACAAACTAAACGAATCTATGAACCCGCAGTTTGAAGATGAGTCGCCAATCAACCCATTTGATTTATGGGAAGGTGCTGACTTTAAACTAAAGATTAGAAACGTAGAAGGATTTAGAAACTATGACAAATCTGAGCTAGATGTTTCAGCTCCTTTATCTGACGATGACGAGCAATTAGAGCAAGTATGGAAATCACAACATTCTCTACAAGAGTTTGTTAATCCTACTAACTTTAAAACTTATGAGGAACTTCAATCGAAGCTCAATAGAGTGTTAGGTCTTGATGGAGCAGCTCCATCTACAACAGCAGAATCTAGTTTTGGTTCTGAGCCAGCAGCTGAAATACCATCAGCTCCAGCAGCACCTGTTGCACCAGAAGTTATGTCATCAGAATCTGATGATGAGTCTTTAGATTTCTTTAAGAAATTAGCCGAAGACTAATTACTGAGCACCAACATAGAAACCGCGTGAGGTAGTGGGCGAACCACCCTCATGCGTTATGTTAGTTGATTTGACACTAGAGTTTTGATTGTTATTAACTGACATTGCTGTATTGACATTCTGATCGCCACCTTTAGATGCAGCTGCATCAGCAGCTCTTTGTTCATCGGTAGCGTCACCTGTTTGGTCGCTAAGATCATTTCCTTTAATACCAGCAGTCTCACCAAAGAAATCTTGCATACTTGTTTCTGCAGCTTCTGAAGCTGCCATTTCATCTTTAGCTTTCTGAGCTCCAGCAAGGGTAGCTATAATATGAGGTGTAGCACCACCTTTCTTAGAGTGTGATCTACCCACTAGCTGCATTGTTTCTGGATCATACATGTTGAAAGATCCATTGTCATTAGGAACTTTATCTACTAGATATTCGTCATCATGTCTCCACCCATCAATAGACTTGAAATTACTCATTAGAACCATTGGAGTACCATCTTGATCTTGTACTGTAACTTCTGAACTGCCTGCTTCTATGTTTTGCTTTTCAGCCATTTCATATATTTTTTTAGCAGCTTCTAATTCATCATCTTCTTGCTTTTCTTTAAACTTGTCTTTGTTAGCCTTCATTTCTGCGGCTTCTGTTTTATTAAGGTTTCCTAGTTCGAGCTGAGCATCTATCTGTTTATCAATTTGTTCATCGGACATACTAAAATCAACAAATGCAGCCTTCTCGTCTGATTGATCCCTTTCTGCATAATCCACTTTAAGAGCTCTTACTTCATCACCTTTACCAAATAGGCTGGCCAACATTGCCACCCCTTCAATAATTCCATTCCAGACTCCTATAAAGATATTAATAAATCCATATACTACATCAACCAAAGCATCAATAATTCCAGAATCTACTAGCCCTTGGAATACAGCTGCTATTATACTAAGGACTGCACTAATTGCATTTATAACAATTTCAAGAACAGGCATTAGCGCTTGAACAACTTCCATTATAACATCTATAATTATTGCAAGGACATCCATTATTGGAGGTAGGAATGCAGAGATTGCATCAACAACTATCGTCAGTACTTCGGCAAATACTGGTAATACCTTTTCAACTACTATACCGACTATTTGTTTGAATACCTCAAACACTTTATTGAACAAATTCTTTATAGCAGAGAACATGCCCTCATTAGCAGTTAATAAAGTACCAACTAATAATCCAGCTATTAAGAAGCCCTTTGCCAGTCCTTTTAAGAAGTCTGTTATTACTTTAAATGTCTTACCTATGGCGCCTTTTTCTTTTTTGACTTCCTCACCTTTTTCATCATCACCTTTCTTAGTCTTCTTGCCATCATCACCTTTCTTAGTTCGCTTATCTTCATCTCCATCAAGCATTTTTTTGTAAATATCAGTTACTGCGTAATAGATTTCAGTTAATATTTCTTTTGTTGCATCATCAGCATCTCTTGTATCTTCTGCCTCTTCGTTGACGACTTCTGCCATTTCATCTTTAACTTCTTCTCCCTGCTGCTCGGCATCAGGGACTTGCTCAAGCTCTTCAACTTGTTCTGCGTTTTCTTCTGACTCCATAGCTGCAAGGATTGCATCCATTTCATCATGAAACTCTTTTTGAAATTGGTCGTTTTGTTTGTGTATTTGATCAGCTTTAAGTTTTATTGCTCTTGTATGAGCATCAATAAAACCTAACTTAGGAATGTAGTTTTTCATGATCTCTGTAAACTCCATTATCTTTTGGAGTTGCTCGACCATTGTATCTTCTACATCTTTTATGCCTTTAGCCATAGCCTCAGATTCAGGAGAAGCACTACTTGGTCTTCCCTTATTCGGATCTGTGTTTGGGGCTGCAGGCAGTGCCATTTATTACTTTCCGCTTCCGTTGATTTTGTCTTTAGCTGTTCCAGCATATAGACCAAACCAAGCTGCACCAGCACCAACTACGATACTGATAAGTCCCGATTGTTCCATGGTAGGATCTGGCAATTCCATGAACCACATAGTACAGTAGTACAATAAGAATATGTAAACACTTAAAAATGCTCTTGGGAATATTCTCCAGGAATCAACCATGTTAGAAAGGAATATCCATCTTTGCCATGGATTATCAGGTTCTTTATTAGCCTTTAAGTCTACAATCTCTGCTTTTAGATTAGAGTTTTCTGTTACAAGCTCCATGAATTTATTAAGATCAATCTCGACCTCATTACGACTCATGTCACCACTAAATTTTTCATCTGCCATTTTGTTACCCTTATAGTTTATCTTTTACTAAATTGTTTAAAGTTGGTCCTACGAGGAGTGGGTTTCATCCCGTTTTTCCTCTGTTCATTCCTTTCCTTTTCCTGCTTTAAATGCTCGGATAACATAGCAACATATAATTCACGCTCATAAGGAATGAGATTTTCAACTTCCGTTATACTATATTTATGATGCTGAACCAGTGCAAAGATTAATTCGTAGTAATTTGCCAAGGTATTATGGCTCAGCATTATCAAAAAAAATCTGATATGCCTCTTAGTACTATACTTCTATCATTTCCTAAACTGTTTTTATACTCTAAAGTGTGTTCTAATTTTGGTGCGGTATTAAAGAAATTCTGTACTTGTTCGAAAGACTTAATATCCATACCTCTTATGAACTCTTTAGCCTCCTCAATTGTAAAGTCATCATAGACTTCATTTGCATCCCATACCTTAACTAGACAATGAGCAAGAAGTCCAAATACTGTTTCTGCTTGGCTCTCATCATTAGCTTCAACAGTAGAATCTAAATTCATACCAGACTTCTCTAATGTTCCCATTGTAGGATCTTTAAGAAGCATTGTAAGATCACCAATAGAAAGCTCATAGCTTCTATTTGGATCTATTGTTGGTTCAATCTCATTGATGTCTAACTCAAAATCATAGAGTTGTTCATCTTCTTTATCTTTATACTTTAACTTTACAATATTGTTAACAGACTTGCCTCTTAAGTGCATAAACAAATATTCTATATCTGTTACTGTCAGATCACTAGGATCAAAGTTTTTAGGACTAAGGACAACATTAGTCAAAACTTGCTTAATTGAATTAAGCTGATCGCCTGCTCCGCCTTCTTTACCGACGAGCAGTAGTTTCTCTTCTTTTACAAGAAAAGGTCTAAATTTTACTTTTTTCTTTATTACGGGTAGTGTAATTTCAAACTCTGGTTGAGTTATTTTTGGTAGCGCCATTATATTTCTCCATTATTATATTATCTATTACCACCGAAAGATCCTAAGAAACTTTGTGCGTTAGATAAAACATTTATCACATCGCCAACATTATTAGGTTTCTTCCAACTTGCTTTCAAAGCTGTTCCAGTCTGTCCTATTCTTAACAATTGCTCCATTGGAGATAACGCTCTATTAGCTAAGAACGATTCGCCGTTGGTTCCTTCTGGTAGCTGATGGTTTTCAGATACCCAAGTTCTCAATTGCAAGTTAACAGTCAATCTTGCAACTTCATCATTTTGAGCCCAGCCTAATGTCACATCACCTATTTGTGAAGGCCAGACTTCATATGCTGTTAAAGTATTTATATGGTTTGCAGCCATATCAAATGTCTTAATTCTTGCGGTAGTGATGTATGAATCTCTATATGAAATTTCACCAAATGCAGCACCACTTTCGTTTACCGTGTTGTCTATTGCAGACTCAGGGGCTCCTAAGTGTACAATATTAGATGCCCATTTTTGAAAGAAGTCTAAATTCCTTCCTCTAGCATCTAACATAAAACTTGCTGATATCTCTGACGGAATAGCACTGACTGCCCTTCTATCAAAAGGTCCAATTGTATTTCTTCTATGATCTACTGGTACAACATTAACACCTGGTATGTTAATATTATCACAAAAGAACTGTAACGACTGTGCTGTTTGTGCACTGGCCCAAGCTCCGCTAGGTACATCTATCTCAACAAGATATCTATTGGCACGTGCCATGCCATTGTTCTGTTCCATTGCACCCAGGAAAGAACCTATATTAAACGATCCGGCAGGACTGTCTTGTCCTACTGTTCCAGATCCTTTCTTTTCTTTCTTAAGGGCATTACCCTTAGTTAGATTAAATAAATCTTTTGCTATGTCTAGTGCTTTTGCCATTACGTTTTAGCCTTGGTCCTGTCTATTTTCTTTCTTGCTCTCTTTTCCATTTGAGAATCCATCCATACTCTATTTATGCCACTCTTCCTAAATCTATGCACAGGAAGCATCATAATAGTATCCCATCCTATAGGCGGAACATATAACATTTGTCCGACTATTCTTTTATAGTCATATCTTTTCCAACAAGGCAAGAAACCTCTCATGTCCATTCTTTTCTTCATGAACTTATAATCAACTCTCTGAGTATTAACTCTAGCCCTAATAGATGATCCAATTTCCTTAGCTTTAACTTCCGGAAAGATTGAAAACTTATATAACTCATTCATAAGAGTTGCTCTTTCAATGTAAGGTAGATAATGAAAGTTTAGCATTGTAAAATATCCCTTCTCTGGTTTTACATTCATTATAATACCAACTGGGAACATATCATAATAAGGAAGTTTGTTTGCCATCTTAGGCATATACTTCATCATATACATTCTACCTGGTAGAATTCTTTTTGTTCTGTTTGCGCCTGATAATATAGTAGAAGGATTAGCCTCACGTTCCAACTCTGCTAGCTCTCTTAATCTAGTAACTGGATCACCGTTCTCTTTTGTATATAAATCTTTCATGGATTTGAATTCCATATCGAATTCATCTCCAACAAGGCTTACTAACTTATCAAAAAAATATGCTGGCATTATTTTATTCCTAACTCATCTTGAGTCATTATCATCCATTTCATACCTTTATTCTTACAATATTCAGCTGCAACTTCAAACTTTCTTTGATTAACTGCAAACGTTTTCATCTCTCTTAGGTATTTTACTGTCTGTCTTTTAGGCTTTTTAGGTGGAAGTAAATGCTGTTTAGGTTTAACTTCTATTACCATTTGCTCTCCGTTTTCTTTTTGAACCCAAAAATCTGGGAAGTATCTATGCATCTTTCTATCAATTGGACTGCGATATGGTATGCAAAATTCCTCAGAAGACCACTTTTCTATCTGTTTGTGGTCATCTAAATACTTCATTAGCTTGAACTCCCACAAACTTCTATAAATAATATTAGTGGAGTCCCCTCTATATTTGTTGGGGTTCTTGGGAACGAATTTACCAGAGTAAGCCATATAGGTATTTATTAAATGTACATAGGAAGACAAAAAAAAGGTTTAGCAGGTGGGAATGCACCATCAGCTAAGATTAAATCTAAATTAGATGCAGGAGGCTCGTTCTCGTTTCCAAACGATTTAGGTGTACATCAATTCTGTATGATATTCCATGAGTACAATTATAACATGGAGGCCTCACAAGTAAAAGAATCTGTAGTATTACCATTACCAATGACAATAGTAGACAAGTATGGAATGGAATACAACAGTGCTGATCTAAAAACTATGGGAGCAGCTGGTGCAAGTGCAGCCGATGATATTATTGATAGCTTTAAGAAAGCAGGTAGCGCAGCAGGAAAAGAAAAAGAAGCACAACGAGCGGGGTCAATAAACATTGATGGTCTAGCAGCTGATGTAGGAACGGGCGTTATGGCCATTGCAAGGGACTTAAATCCTTTTGCATCTCAAGTAGAACCAGCTTTAGCATTGTCTACGGGAACAATTAGTAATCCTCATACAGCATTATTATTCTCGGCAGTTAAATTAAAAGTGTTTGATTTTACATGGAAACTATATCCTCAAACATTAGACGAATCAAATAACCTTAAAAAAATAATTAAGTTAATAAAACAAAGATCACATCCTTCTTTTATGGGGCAAGGAACAAATAACTTTATAATGAAGTATCCGCATGAAGTAGACTTGTACTATCTTGGACAAGGCGATAGTATGCATAGATTCAAGAGAGCAGCTATTACTTCAATGCAAGTAAACTATACGCCAGAGGGACAACCAGCTTTCTTTGCAGGAACAGGTCAACCAGTATTTACAGAACTACAATTAGGATTTACAGAGACAACAGTTTGGACCTCAGAGGATTTTGAAGACGAGCCAGATGCAACAGGTAGTGGAGAATTATAATGAGATTTAGTAAAGGATACTTTTCTGACTTTCCACAAGTAGAATATGGAACTAAGATTGCACGTAATCTGATGTCGCGTCCTAAAATTAAAGAATCACTATTAGGTAATCCAAATGCATTTTATGATTACGTAGTTGAAGATGGTATGAGACCAGATCAAATAGCTCATCTTTATTATGAGGATTCTCAATTAGTATGGTTAATATTTTTAGCAAATAACATTGTAGATCCATATTATGACTGGCCACTTCCACAAACTCAATTTGGAAATTTCTTAATTTCAAAGTATGGTTCTATAGCAGCTGCACAAGCATTAATTAAACATTACAAGCATAACACAAAGGGTACAATAATTACAAAAGAAACATACGATCTCAATGGCACATATAGTAATATTGTAGCAGGTCAATATACAGCAGTATATGCTTATGATTTTGAAAACGATTTAAACGAGAGTAAAAGACAAATAAAATTGATAGATAGTAGATTAGCTAACAAAGCAAAAGCTATGTTACGCGAAATTATGATTGGATAATATTATGGACAGATTCATAAATGTTCCAGCATCACAAAAAACAGATATAGGAACAACAACAGACAGAGGCATAACAGAACCTATAGATGGTAATGATCAATCTCTGTACAATCCAAGTAACGTCGTAATAGATTTTTTAGAAATCAATCATCCTGCAGGCAGATTAGATTTACAGGGATCATATCATTCTATAGTAATAACAGAAAGCGTATTTGAAAAAGCATTGACATGTAAGGTAGTAGTACTTGATGCAACAGAGAAGCTAGCAGAATTAGATTTAGATGGATCCGAAGAATTAAAAATAGGATTCCATAGCGAGAAGAATAAAGAAATAGTAAACTCTTATAAAGTCTATAGAGTAGAAACAACTAATGATGATGCATCTGGTTCAAAAGGAAAAGCATATCAACTGTTTGGTATATCAGAAGAATTTGTAAAACAATCTACAATGGACATTAATAAAGCATTTACTGGTACGCTTAGTAAATTTGTTGAAATAATATACGACTTCATAGGTAGCAAAAAACAAATAGACATACATCGTACAACTGGAAGAGTTACTACTATTATACCAGGAATGACACCATTTGAGTCTATTGAAATGATACAAAGAAGATCATACAATGCTAGATTCTCTTCATCTATATTTCTTTTTTATGAAGACACAAGAGGCTTTAACTTTGTAAACATGGAGCAATTGATAGCTGAAGGACGAAACAGAGCAATAGAATATTCGTATAACCCTGGTGTGCAATTGGACGACATGAAGACGTTACAAGCTCAGCGCACAATAAGCGAGATTAATTTTCCAAGGGGAAGAAACTTAATAGATAAAATTAAGAGTGGAGCATATGCATCACAGGTAGCAGAAATTGATGTCATTAATCAAAGAATTGATAGAACAATATTAACTGTAAAAGAGAACTTCAATGACTTCTATCATTTAGACAAGCCGGCCATTACATTAGATAAGACAGATATAATCAACGATTCACTTAATGTAATTAACAGTACTACATGGATTAACAAGTATGTTGATGGCGTAAGGCATAGAGAAAATAACTTTGGTCCGGCTTTAACTAGAAGAAAATTCTATGCAGATAGCTTAGGACAGATACAAATGAATGCTGTTGTGCCCGGTAATTCCGATCTAAATGTAGGAATGGTAATGGATTTAGACATGATAGAGTCATCAGCAAACAAAGAAAATCCAGATCAAGAAAAGAAAATAAGTGGTAAATATTTAATAACTGAAGTTAACCACCAAATAATTAAAGACAAATACAATTGTACAGTGGCTTGTAATAAAGAAAGCTATAGAGCTAATGTAGATGATATATCAAGATATGTGGTAGGTAAAAGATAATGCAGAGTGGATCAGATAGTTTTGTAAATTTAAGACACTTCATTGGTGTGGTGGAAGATAGAAATGATCCATTACAACTTGGTAGAGTTAGAGTAAGAGTATATTCTATTCATACAGAAGATAAGAGTCTTATTAAAACTAAAGACTTGCCATGGGCTCTTGTATTACAACCTGGCAGCAACCCAGCTACAAGTGGCATAGGTCAATCAGGAACAGGTATTGTCGAGGGTACTTGGGTATTTGGTTTATTTTTAGATCAAGGTGAATATCAAAATCCATTAATATTAGGTGCTATGCATGGTATGCCAGTGAGTAGTTCTGATCCTACAGAAGGGTTCAATGATCCAAGAGGAGTATATCCTAAGGATGATCCAGAAATACATTCGCTTGGCGAGACATCTATATCAAGATTAGCAAGAGGCAGAAAGCATGCAGAGCAGCATACTGTCATGGTCAGTAAGAGAGAAGGAAAAGATAAGCTAGGTAAAGTAGACACAGCTAAAGCTCCAGCAATGGGATCAGTAATATCAAGAGGCGTGTTCTCAATATACAATAGAAGAAAGACTTGGGTAGAGCCACATCCAAGAACTGGTGACATAGAATTAACTGATTGGTTTAATTCAGATAAAAATTATTCTACATATCCTTACTGTCACGTCTGGTATACAGAAAGCGGCCATGCATTAGAAGTAGATGATACGCCAGGTGCAGAAAGATTGCATATGTATCATAAGTCAGGAACATTCCAAGAAATTCAAGCAGATGGTGACAAAATAGAAAAAATTATTGGCGATAACTATGAAATTGATTTAAAGAATAAACATCTTTATGTATCCGGCGATTATACGGTTACAGTAGATGGCGATATGAAAGAGCTTGTTCATGGTGATAAGTATACAGAAGTAGACGGAAATCATTTTGTAACAGTTAGAAAAGATTACGTTAAGAAAGTACAAGGTAATGAGCTAAAAGAAATACTATCAGATAAGTCTACTCAAGTCAATGGAGACGAGAATAAAAGAACAAGTGGTAACTTTATATCAGCTATTGTTGGTGCAGCCACAGAAAGTATCAAAGGTACATTTACAAAAACTACTGCTGGAGAAGAAAAGAGAACTAATCTATCTACAGCTACACACATACTATCTGACAACTACACATTGCTTGGTGCAAACAATTTAAACATAGCAGCAGGTGGAAACTTAAACATAGCGGCTCAAAAAGACATTATATTTAAAGCAGTAGCTAATATGGACATAGATGCAAACGCCATGACAATAGATGCTCCTACAATGTCTATAGATGGACCGGCTGGAAATATAACTTCTAATGAAGTAACACTACATACTCATACACATCAAACAACATCAATGGATACTGGTAATGGTGCAAATTCAGGTAGTAAGAATGCTTCAGATTCACCAAACAGTGGGACATAACGATGAGTAAAGAATGCGGAATATCAGAAGCAGCTGCTGCATTGAACAGTACGATAGACGGTGCAAAAGCAAAAGCAGATGAAATTGTAGGCGATATTACTTCAGGTATATCTTCATTAGCAGCTGATATAACATCACAAACAAGTGGTATAAAAGCCGACTTAGAAAGTATGGCACCAGATATTCCAGTACCGGCTGCTAGCTTACAGAGCATGATGCAGAACTTAGTTGACAATCCTAATCCAGCTACTATGGCTCAACAACTTGCAGAGATAGAAGAAAAGTTTGGACCTCATGTAGATGTTAGTGCAATGCTTGATGACTTTGGATTAGATTCAAAAGAACTAACTGATATGTCAAGCAAGTTTAAAGCAGCTGATCTTCTTAATGTTCCTGTAGACCTATCAGGTGTCGGATCATTAGTAGGCGGTGCAGTTGATAAAATATTTGGATCATTAAGTGCTACCGATGCTCAAGGTAAGGTATGTATAGGAATTCCTAAACTAGAAATTGATGCAAATGGCAATGTTACTGAAAAGGGAAAAGAATCAAAAGCAGCTACAGAAGATGCAGCTGCTGATCAAGACGTAGCAGAGAAGAAAGCTGATATTAAACCTGACACTAAAGACGTAAGTGCAGATAATGTTTTAAAATTAATAGATCCGGAATCTAAAGTAGATGCAGAGAAGTTTGATTTTGGTACTCCTATTAATAATAAATTAGCAGAAGAACTTAAAAAAGAATTTGCTATAGACACAGCAAAGCTAGCTAATCATGAGAAGACCGCAAGAAAGATACGTTCAGATTATATTAAAACAAGATCGACCGCGAGTGGTCTTCCAATAGGATACACAACATCTGCTGGAAGAGACCCTGACACAGAACATTTTTTAAACTGCTATAGAGAATTTTTAAACTTATATAAAATACAAATTCAAAAGAAATATCAAAATTTAGAAACGGATGATAAGACATCAACATTTAAAGTTGGTGAATTAGAACTTAGTCAAACAACAACAGATGACCCTGGAAACTATAAGTATAGTGAATTCAAATACTTCTTTATAGAAACGACACCAAAAAAATCTACCAATAGACATAAAGCATTAATAGTAGAATTAAAGACATTTGATAGAATAACTATACTCGAGGGAGAATAAATATACTTATGGCTATTTTTACAGACTTCAATACTTCATTAGCAGTGCATCCTGTTAAAAAAGACCTTTCGCTTAAAAGTGATGTAGATGCTGTAAAGCAATCTATTAAGAGTTTAGTGCTCACTGATAAGATGGAAAGACCTTTTCAACCAGGAATAGGTTGTGATATTAGAAAAAGTTTATTTGAAAACTTCTCTCCACAAACAGTAACAAAGGCAAAAGCACAGATAGTAGAGACAATAGAAACATATGAGCCAAGATGTAATTTAATTAACATAGTAGCATCACCAGATCCGGATAACAACACTTTAAATATAGCGATTGTTTTTAGTCTGATAAATAGTGATAGAGAAGAAAATCTTCAATTAGTATTAGAGAGAGTAAGATAAAATGGCTAACAGTGCATTATCAGTAGCAAACACAAACTTCGCAGACATTAAGCAAAATTTAAAAAGCTATTTGTCTTCGCAAGGATTATTTAAAGATTATAATTTTGAAGGTTCAAATATGAATGTTCTATTGGACGTGTTATCATATAATACTTTCATACAAAATTTTTATCTAAACCAAGTAGCTTCAGAATCATTTTTAGACAGCTCACAGTTAAGAGACAGTATTGTATCTCATGCAAAAACATTAAACTACTTACCTAAATCTCAGACAGCGGCAACATCAGTTGTTGATGTTGAAATATATCCAGCCAATACTCCAGCAGCTATTACAATGCCAAAGTATACTTCATTTACTACATCAGTAGAAAGCAACTCATTTAACTTTACAACAGATGCAGGACTAACAATTACAGCCGATGCAAATGGAAAATATATTGCTAGTGGCGTAACTCTTAAAGAGGGTGAAATAGTAACAGAACTATTTACAGTTAATACAGCAAACACAGATCAAAGATATGTTTTAAGTAATCCAGAAATAGACACAGATAGTTTATCAGTTAAAATTAATGAATCAACAACAGACACTACTAACTCTATATGGACTAGTAGTTTATCAGCAGTAGGACTTTCTGGAACTTCCAATGTGTATTATATTGTTCCAGCTGAAGGAAAGAAATATGAATTGCAATTTGGAGATGGAATACTAGGAGCTCCTGTATTAAACGGTAATGTTATTGAAGCCACATATAGAAAGGTAAGTGCAAACGCAGCAAATGAAGCATCAGTGTTTACATCAGCATCAGATATTCAAGGATATACAAATGTAGTAGTGACAACTGTATCTTCAGCATCGGGTGGAGGCTTTGAAGAGAGCAACACATCAATTAAATTCAATGCACCAAAAGCATTATCAATACAAGATAGAACAGTAACAACAAACGATTATGAAACTATACTAAAGCAACAATTTAATGATATAGAAGCTATTAGTGTATTTGGTGGTGAAGAAGCTGATCCACCTCAATTTGGTAAAGTAATTATTTCAGTAGACTTAAAAAATGCAACTGGAATTCCAAACAGTAAAAAGAAATTAATAGAAGACTTTACTAGGTTAAGATCCCCATTAGGAATATCACCAGAAGTTGTAGATCCAGTATTTTTATTTGTTGACGTTTCAACTAAAGTGTTGTATAATCCCAATGTAACAACTAAGAGTGATACAGAAATAGAAACATTAGTGTCGACAGCTATCAACGATCATGCAGCATCTAAGATAAACGACTTTAATGCTAAGCTGAGAGTATCTAAGTTATCAGCTGCTATTGATGCTGCTGATGCATCAATACTTAATAATGAGACTTCTATATTACTTCAAAAAACTATTATACCAACTTTAAACCAGGCAGGAAGCCATACTTTAGAGTTTGGAAATGAGATTTACAGGGAGATCGCGGACAGTTCGAATGAATTCGTAGACGGATCGTCACCTATTACATCAACAACTTTTACATTTAATGGTCTTACTGGTTGTTCTTTAAGAGACAATGGCTCTGGAGTCATGCAAGTAGTACAACAACAAAATGCAGTGTTAACAATAGTGAATTCAAATATCGGAACAGTTGATTACATAACAGGAAAGGTTACAATATCTAATCTAAATGTATCAACATTTACTGGAGACTCTATAAGAGTGTCAGCTAACCCAACAGCGAAGACACTAAAATCAAATAAGAATATTATCTTATCATATAATCAGACACCGAGCATTACTATAGAACAAGAGAGGGTATAATGCCTGCAGAGATTAATGATAAAATCTCTTTATTCGTAAAGGATCAGTTTCCGGCATTCTATGCAGAAGATGGAAATATGTTTCGACTTTTTGTTGAAGCATATTATGAATTCCTAGAACAATCTGGTCAATCATTAGACTACTCAAGAAACTTAATAGAATATCAAGACATTGATAATACAACAGCTGAGTTTTTAGATCAATTTAAAAAACTATATTTAAACCAACTACCTGGATTAATTAAGGCTGATGATAGATTAACCATTAAAAATATAATGGACTTCTATAGAGCTAAAGGTAGTGAAAGATCAATCCAATTATTGTTTAGAATAATATTTGATGAAGAAGCATTAGTTGAGAATCCAGGAGACGATGTACTTAAACCTTCGACTTCTGACTTTAGATTGCCAAGATACGTTGAAGTATATGCACCCGATGAAGATAATTTAATTGGATTACAAGGTAAAGAAATAATAGGTGCAACTTCTGGTGCAAAGGCTTTTGTAGAAAGTATATCTACCAAGATGGCAAATGGAGTAACAACCAGTGTCATACAACTATCAAACTTAAAAGGAAATTTTTTACGTGGAGAAATCATTGCATCATCGTCTGATGGAATACAAGACAACATGCCAGTTGTTACTGGTTCATTATCATCCATTAATGTTACATTGGGAGGCCAAGACTTTAATGTTGGTGATTCTTTTGATGTCATTGCAGACGTAGGTAAATCAGGTAAAGCCAGAGTAACAGCAATTGATGCGGCTACTGGATTAGTAGACTTTCAATTAGCAAATGGCGGATTTGGTTTTACAACTAACACATCATTTACTTCTATAGATGTTAATGATCAAAACATATCTGTAAATAATGTAATAAACGCAGCACAAACATATTCCAATACATCTAAAATAGATAATGCACAGTATACCAGATTTGAGACTGTAGACCAAAAAGTAGAGAAAATTACTTTCTTGAGTGGCGCACAAATGGTATCAGACATTAATACTATGATTGCTGATGGTGGGCAACCTTACATTGTTGGATCAAAAGATGCTAACGTAACCCATATTAATACAGTTGTAGCAAATGGCTACATAATAGATACAGCAATTGATGGAGCAAATGGTACACTGACAATTGCACCATTTAGTGGCTCTTTTGGAAATCAATTAGCACTTGCAGCCAATCTTTCTGTTAATACTCACATCTTTCAAGCAGGTGAGGAGATAGAGGAAGAGAATTTAGTTTCCTTAGGTATTAGTGGAACAGCAGGTTCTTTCTCAGCAGGAGATGTAGTAAAAGGTGATGACAGTGCAGCTAATGGTGTTGTAGTAACAGTTAACTCATCAGTAATGACTATTAATGGATCTTTTGGTACTTGGACATCTAATGACAATGTTCAAGATGTAACTTCTGGGATAGCCAACACAGCAAACGTAACTTCCGTCTCAGTAACAAATACAGGTGCCAATGCTATTCTAGGTTCATTTACAAATACTAACGCCAAACAATACACATTAAACATACATGAAATAGCTGGACAGTTTAATACTACTAAAAAAATTAAAGGTAAAAGAACAAATTCAATAGCCATATTAAATGGCGCTCCAGCAGATACAGGCGCATCTGATATATTCATGCAAGCTAATTTAGCATCAAGAGCAGTAGTTGATACGTATGCAAACGTATCTGTGTCCGGACAAGTAATTGGATCCAACACAACTAATATTGGTTTTAAAAACACTAAATGGGCAAATGGAAATAGTGCTGCTGTAAAATTTTATGCAAACGCAGCTGCATTTATAGTAGGAAGAGATTCAAACACATACGCTAATGTAATAACCGTTGGAACAGGATCAGGTGCAGGATTTAAAATTGGTGGATTAGAAAACCAAGAAACAATAACAATATACACAGACTTTATAGGTGAGAACAATGTATCAAATGTATCTTATCTTGATTGTGTTATAGGCGGCCAAGATGCAACAGCAACTGGTGCTAATAGTGGAACAGGATTTTTAGATACGGTAACAATTAGAACTGCAGGATCAGGTTATGCAAATGGAGAGGTAATAACATTTGCTACAGGTGGACCAGGAGACGGACCGCCAACGACTAATGCTACAGCAAATGTAACAACTAATGGTAGTGGTGCTATAATAAGTACACAAGTAATAACAGCTGGGGCTGGTTTCTTCAATCAAAATGTTATAGGAACAGTAGCCACTTCAGGTGGATCAAGTGGTGTATTAACCGCTAACATAGATTTTGGATATGGATTTCCAAAAGATCCAAATGGAGATATAGATACAATATTAGATAATGTCCTTACAAGATTCTCAGGTAATGTGGGAACTATTACATCCATAGCTGACATTAACCCTGGTAATAATTATAACTTTGATCCATTCTTATCTGTATACACAGGTGGTATTGCCAAATTCGATAGAAGAGATATAGTAGTTAATTTAACAGGAATGAACTCTGGTAGTGGTGGTTTGATAAAAGACTTCACTATTGGTGAAGTAGTAAACCAAACAGTTACTAATGCTGGCCAGACATTAACACTTAATGCAGTAACGGTACAAAACACATCAACATCAAGTAATACGACAACAGGCGGAACAACAAACTTCCCACTTGGAGCATCTGTTGTTCAATCAAAAAATAGTACAGTTAGTGCAATTGGAACTATTTTCTCATCTGACAGTACCAAAATTAATATTATAAATGGTAATATTAAAACTACTTTTGCAAATGGTCTGGTTACAATACTAACAAACAATCAACCATTTACATCTAATTCAACTATTAATGCTGTATCAATTGCATCTCCAAATACAGCAAACAACGAAACAAACGTATTTAGTACAATATCTTCTACTGGTGTGACATCATCATCAGCAGTTGCTAAAGGACAAGTATATAAATTTAATAATAATCAAGATGGTACAGGCGATGTTGGATTAAGAAGATTATCATTTAGTGTAGGATTTAATGATACAGGCTCTCTTACTGGAGCAACATCTGGTGCAGGTGGAACGGTAGATAGTTTATATCAAGATGCTAATACAAAACCAATTGGAGACAATGCAATAGTTAATGCAGATGCAAAAGCTGCTAATGGTATTGTAACTGCTTTGGAGATTACAGATAGTGGATTTGGTTATCAACACAATTCAAATTTAACATTAAGATCATCAGGAAATTCTAATATTGTTGTCAGTGGTTTAGCTAATGTATCGACTACTGGTGTGGGTCCTGGCTTTTGGGCATCACAGGAGTCTCAATTGAATACTAAATACATACACGACAACGATTTTTATCAATCTCACTCATATGTTATTGAAACAGGGTTGTCTTTAAATAAATATAGAGATATACTACTTAAGACCGCACACATAGCGGGAACAAGATTATTTGGTAGAGTAGTAAAAGAAAGTTCAGTAAACAATGCTGTAACGGTAAGTAATAGCTCAATAGGAGCGGTATAGTAAATGGGTAAGTTAGTAAAATCAAATCTTAATACACACAATGCAAAACAATTTGTAGAGTCTATTACTGAAGCAGCAAATTCAATTTACTATATGTATGTTGGAAAGCATACTGGATTCCCAGACGACAATAATCCACCAACTGCTAATAACTCAGACGAAAGCTCTTTCTACGAACAATATAGAAATATGATTTATGGTAAGCATATTACTGATAGTGATATTAAGCATATGGTAAACAAAAATGCTTGGACAACCGGAACCGTATATACACAGTATGACAATAACAATGGATCATTACAAACTTCTCCTTTCTTTGCATCAGTAGAAGAAGCAAATGGAAACTTTAGTGTATTCAAATGCCTTTATAATAATAAAGATTCTGCATCAACTGATTCACCAACTAAAACAGAAACTGCCGCTAATGATGATATCTATATTACTACTGCTGACAAATATCAGTGGAAGTATATGTATGAGCTAACTGCTGCAGAACATACTAAGTTTAGTACAACTGATAAAATACCTTTAGTGATTGATACAGCGGTTACCAGTAATGCTGTAGCAGGAGCTATTGATGTAGTCAATGTTAATAGCGGTGGCTCAAGATATAACTCTGTTGCAAACGGAGTAGTTAAAGATGCTGCAGTAGGCGGAAATAATTTAATTATAGAATTAGAATCATTAGTAAGTGCTAACGTCACTATAGATCAAACAGATGCAAACACAAGTGGAACATTTGCTGTAGAACGAGTAGACTTATTTGATAAGACAAGCAACATAACAGCTAACACAGCTAACAACGTTGCAAATGGTATTATTGTTTCAGCTAATAGTACTGTAATTAAAGTTGTAGACATTGCAGGAAACTTCTTTGGTCAGACTGGAAATGTAGTAGTTAAAGGTCAAACATCAGGAGCTACAGCTTTAATATCAAGCGTTGCATCAGACACATCAACGCTATCATCGAACACAGATTTTTATAAGGGAAGTACTTTTTATATCTCTAGTGGAGCAGGAGCAGGACAAGCTAAAACTATTAGTGAGTATATTGTTACAGGTTCAGCTAGAAGAGTATTAATAACCAATGCATTTGCAACAAGCATAGACACAACATCATTATTTGAAATAACACCTAGAGTAGTTATAGCAGGTGATGGTTCTGGTGCAGAAGGTAGAGCATTAATTAATACAGCAAACTTTTCAGTAGATACAATTCAAATGACCAATAGAGGGTCAGGATATACATTCGCAAGTGCTCAGGTATTGGGAAACACTGGTATAGTAGAAAATGGAACAACAGCTCAAGCTAATAACGCAAACGTCGTACCAATTATAGGTCCTAAAGGTGGCCATGGTTCAGATGTTATTAATGAGCTTTATGCAGATACAGTTGGGGTATCGGTAGACTTTGCAAACAGTGAAAACGGAACAATACCGGCACAGAATGATTTTAGAACAGTAGGCATATTAAAAGATCCTCTGTATAGTAATGTTGTATTAACAATTGCAGACACTACACTTAACACTGATGGTACTACTGGATCCGGTACTTCTTTTACAGCAGGTAGTGTCGTTACTCAGGGATCTAATGATACTCATGGTAGTGCAACTGGAGTGATAGCAGCGAGAGCAGCTGGTACAATTAACCTAACAAACGTGTATGGTCAATTTGTATCATCCGGAGGTGCAGCTGGAATGAGGATAGTTAATAATGCAAATGTGTTAGCTAATACGGTTACCGCTAATGTAACAGCTATAAAGACTTCTGATAAAACAAACTCAAACTTTACAACATTTGACCAAAGATTAAGGCTAACTGGCTTTGCAAATGCATCACAAGTAGCTTTTTCCACGGATGAGACAATTAAACAGGACTCTACTGACGCCAATGGTGCTATACACTTTATAAATACTTCTAGTGGATCGGTCATGAGTATTACTAATAAGAAAGGAAACTTCTTAGCATCTGATACTGTTTCTGGCACATACTATTATGTAAGAGGCCAAACTAGTGGTGGTGTAGGATACTTCACAGACACAGCGGGACCAGACATTGTACCTAACTCAGGTGAAGTTATGTACGTAGAAAACATCTCTCCTATCACAAGAAGTGATAGTCAAACTGAGAGAGTAAAAGTAATGATTAAATTTTAGAGATTAAGAAATGGGAATAGAAACAGATCTAAATGTAAGTCCTTATTATGATGACTTCGACGAAACGAAGAATTATCATAAGGTATTATTTAAACCAGCAGTAGCTCTACAAGCTAGGGAATTAACTCAGCTGCAGACTATTCTACAAAACCAAGTTGAAAGATTTGGCCAACATGTATTTAAAGAAGGATCAATAGTAAAAGGATGTACATTTAATTTCAATTCTTCTATTGACTATTTAAAAATATTAGATAAAACTATTGCAGGAACAGATGTAAATGTTGCATTAATTTCTGAAGGAGATTACTTAAGAGGTCAAACTGCTAACTTAGTCTCTCGTGTTGTTGATAGAGCAAGTGGATTAGAAACACAGAACCCAGATCTAAATACATTATTTTTTAATTACATTAGTTCAGATAATGCAGTAACAAAATATTCTAATGGTGAGATAATAGAAGTATATCCAGCAGCCACGGGACTTGCTAATATACAAGTTACTAACAATGGAACCAATGGATATTCAAACTCAGATACAGTTACAATTACATCCAGCAATGGTGGAAATGCTACAGCTAATGTTATAACAAACAACATTGGAGCAGTTACATCAATTAACGTGACTGCAAATGGTACAGGATTTACTGCTGACGATTATCCTACAGCTACTATTACATCAGCTAATGCTAGTGCTAATGGAGCAACATTAAGAGTTAATCTTCAAGAGACAATGAGAATAACTGCAGCCAACTCGAGTTTCTTTGATGCAGGTGGAAACACACAATTTAATATAACCGGTAAGTCATACCAGATGTCTGTCGGTGATGGAGTAATATTCCAAAAAGGAATATTCCAAAGATTTGCAGAACAATCAATTATAGTATCTAAGTACACTAATAAGCCTCATGAATTGGCTGTAGGTGCAGAGACATTAGAAAGCACCGTTAATAACAGCGTTGATACTTCTCTATTAGACAATGCAGCAGGATTTAATAATGAAAATGCTCCTGGTGCTGATAGATTAAAACTAGAACCAACATTAGTTGTCAATACTGTATCTAATGCAACATCATCAAACAACTTTTTAAAATTAGTAGAATTTAATTTTGGTACTGTTATTGGTAAATCACAAGGCGCTCAATTAAATAGTCTTGGCGATCAAATGGCCAGAAGAACCTATGAAGAAAGTGGGGACTATGTTGTAGAGCCGTTTGGTTTAACCACAGAAGAAAGAGTAGGTGATGCTAATAATATAACTGTAATGGTTGGAGCTGGTACAGGTTACGTTCAAGGAAAAAGATTTGAATTGTCTGGAGCTACTAGAATGAAGCTACCTAGAGCAAGAACAACACAAACAGCAACATCACAATCAGTATCAATTAACTACGGTTCATATATTGAAGTTGATGAGTTAGTTGGAGAATTTGGTGAAGTAAACAATGACCTAGTCTTAATAATGGACAAGGCTTTTGATGCTATTAGTGGCACGACAAATGGAGCCAATAGTTCATTATCAGCAGCAAGTAATACAGCCGTGACTTATGATGGCGTAACAAGTAGTGTTGTTGGTACAGCAAGAGTCAGATCCCTAGAACAACAAGGTGATCTTCCAGGTGGATCCAATAACAAATATAAATTATATCTTTATGACATTAAAATGTCAACAGGTTTTTCATTCAATAAACATGCTAAATCAATTTGGCATTATAAAGGTGGTAGTGAATATACAGTAGCTGGTTATCAAACAAATATTGCAGTATCAGGTGTAGCAGATATAGTTTTAGATGGTAACAGCCTAGCAGAAATTAAAGACGCATCATTTAATAAATTAGTATTTCCAATAGGACAAAAAGGTGTATCTGCCGTTAATGCAAATGGTAATTATACATTTAGAAGAAAGCAAACATTAAGTTTTAGTACTGGTGGAACAGGATTTGTTGATCTTAGTGATGCTAACCAGACATTTGGTTATGGTAGTACGGGCGATCTAAATGAGACACAAGAAAAAGAATTAATACTTATTCCTCAAGAAGATGGAACAGGGTCAGCTGCAGAATCTACTAATGCTGATGTCAACGGAACAAGTACTCCAGTAGTTACAAGTTGCTCTACGACTAATCTAAGAGTCGGAGATCATGTTAAGATTGATACTAAAATTAGACAAATTACAGGCATCAACAGTGCCACATCATTTACAGTTAATCAAAACGTAGGTGTAGATCATAATTCAAATGGAACAGTTACTAGATTCTTCCCTAAGCATTATCCTTTATCGTTACATAATAGATCGGATGCAAAAGGCACAGTTAGTAATAGTGGTCAGAGATTAACTATTAACATAGACAGAGCATTAACGGCTCAGATGAATTGTTCTGTAACACATAATGTAGTAGATACAGCAGAAGCAGGTAAAACAAAATCTTTAAGCACTACAGAGATGTCTATACTAACAGTAAACAATGCAGGGTTATATACTGGACCTTGGACATTAGGTGTTCCAGATGCATTAAGTTTAGTAGAAGTTTGTGTATCTAATTCAGGATCTAACACTGTTGCAAACTCAACAGTATACAATACAGCTACAGGTTATGGTACTAATGTCACTGAGAACTTTGAAATTGTTACTGGACAGAAAGATGGTTTCTATGGTTTATCTACATTAAAAATAAAACCAGATTCTGGATATTCATTATCTGCTGGTATGAACTTAGCAGTTAAATTTAAGCACTTTACAGAAAGTGGATCAGGATTCTTTAGTTACCAATCATATAATACTATGATATCTGGTGAAGATATTACTATTCAAGAGATTCCCGTATTTGCATCACCACAAGATGGAACAGAAATTTCATTAAGAGATTCAATTGACTTTAGACCTCAAGTAGCTACAACAGCTAATGTAGGTGCAACATTTGCAGCTGGTGGTACTAACCATACATTAAACCCAGCAGCAACAGAAACATTTTCTAACGCAAGTTTGTTATCAACACCAAATAAAACATGGTCATCAAATGTAACATATTATCTACCTAGAAAAGACAGACTAGTAATAGAAAGCGGTGGTATAAGAGTAGTTCAAGGACAGCCTAGTGTTAATCCTCAACTTCCAGATATCCCACCTCAAGCAATGCAGCTAGGGACAATGGATATTCCAGTGTTCCCAACTTTAAGTACACAAGGTGGCAAGTTTTACAAGAGACCAGATTTAGCAGTTAAGATAAGAGCTACTCAGTTAAAAAGATATACAATGGGTGATATTAGAAAAATTGACGATAGAGTTAATAATCTCGAATATTATTCATCACTAAATTTATTAGAAACTAATACTAAAGACTCAGTATTGCCAGGTAAAACAAACGCAGCACTTAATAGATTTAAGAATGGATTTATTGTTGATAACTTTGCATCTCTAACTAATGGTAATATTCTTAATAATGAACACAAAGCAGGTATTGACGAAGCAAGAAAACTTCTAACATCAAAGTTTGAAAAGTATCACGTAGAATTAAAATACGAAAGTGGTGCTAATATTACTCAACACGGTGATCATATAACACCAAGATATGAACAAAATTTATTAATACAACAAAATAAAGCTAGTGGAACAAGAAGATGTACTTCGCAATATTGGAAGTATAATGGAGCTGTAAAATTATTCCCAGATTACATATCAAGAGTAGATGAGACAATAGTACCAGAACAAGCAATGCAAATAGATGTAGACGTAGCGTCTGGAACATTAGCGTTATTAGATTCATTGAATAAAGCAATGCCATCTCAATTTACTTCTGATGAAGTTATTAGTGAGGAAGCTGATACCAGATTAACTTCTACCACAGAAACAGATACAACAAGAACAGATACTTTTGAAACAATAGTAACTCAAAATGTTAGAAGAACAACAAGTACGGTATCTGGTTCAACAGCAACAACTAAAAAGAAAGTTGGTGAATTTATGACCAGCTTAGCATTCCAACCTTATATTCCTGGAACGTTAATTAGATTTGTCGCGACAGGATTAAGACCAGGTCTTAGACATTATATATTCTTTGATGAAGTAAATGTAAACGAGCACGTAACGCCAAGTGAATTACGTAATTACTCTACCAGCGAAAAAGCATTGTCTACACTTTCTACTTCCAATGCAAAAGAAAGAATAATTAGAGAAAAAAGTTCAGGATCAGCATTAACTGCTAACTCTATGGGATCAATTGCAGGTGTACTAAGTATCCCTTCTAATACATTCTTTGCAGGCGAAAGAAAATTTGTAATTACAGATGTAGATAACTTAGCTCAAATTAAAGATTCTGTTTCTGCTGCAACTGCTAGATTTAATTGTTACAACTTCTCTGTTAATACATCAGAAATACATCAGACAACAAGATCACCAATACTAAGTTCAAGCCAATCTGGTGATGTGTTGAGAATAAGAAAGGATCCAACTACATCGCAAGTAGTAACTACGCTACCGCCACCACCACAAACTAATACAGTTGCTAATACTGTACCTGATATTGGCATATTTGACTTTAATGGTGATATAATAGTTTTACCTAATACAGCCATTGTAAATGCAGCTGCCAATACATTTGTACCAGCACGACCAATAATTGATGGAGATCTATGTATTGATATTGGTATTCCTAGATTTGATATGGGGTTCCGAAGTTTTTCAGAACCTCCTTTAATGGGGTTAGATTTCAATGATTGTGACGACGACGATCCATTATGTCAAACTTTTATGCTAAACGATGGTATGTTTGGTGGATCACCAACAGGCTTCTTATCATCTATAGATTTATATTTTGCAGAAAAAGATCCTAA
>Ga0181395_1000025_pt1 | contig 50886 bp, 60 predicted proteins | sample 18SPOviralmetaG_FD_130124 | JGI IMG/M metagenome (GOLD analysis project Ga0181395, IMG submission 130124) | Marine viral communities from the oligotrophic San Pedro Time Series (SPOT) site, San Pedro Channel, CA, USA - 18 SPOT_SRF_2010-12-16 | ecosystem: Environmental > Aquatic > Marine > Strait...
CCTTTAGGTCCTAATGCTCCTTGAAATCCTTGTGAACCAGTCGCTCCAGTATCACCCTTTGGTCCCTGCGGTCCTGTTGCTCCGGCTGAACCATTGCTTCCATCGGTTCCATCTGCTCCTGCATCACCAGTATCACCTTTGGGTCCTGTTGCACCAGTTGGACCAGTTGGTCCGGTATTTCCTGTATCTCCCTTAGCACCTGCCGAACCATTAGTTCCATTAGTCCCATTACTTCCAGCGGCACCAGTATCCCCAGTGTCACCCTTGTCTCCTTTTGCCCCTGCACTTCCTGCGGGTCCTGTGGGTCCAGTATTGCCAGTGTCTCCCTTATCGCCCTTAGCTCCAGCTGAACCGTTGGTTCCATTACTTCCTGCCGAGCCAGTGTCTCCTTTTGGTCCTTGTGGACCTGTAGAGCCAGTATCGCCTTTTGCACCATCTGAGCCATTTGTTCCAGCATTACCTTTAGCACCTGTAGCACCTCTTGCTCCAGTAGCTCCATCACTACCATCATTACCGGGGTCACCTTTAGCCCCAGCTGAACCAGTGTCGCCTTTCGGTCCTTGAGGTCCAGTGCTTCCTGTGTCCCCTTTAGCACCATCACTTCCGTCAGTTCCATTACTTCCGGCACTACCAGTTGAGCCTTTAGGTCCGGTTGGTCCCTGAGCACCCGTGTCTCCTTTAGAACCTGCGGAACCTGCTGGTCCTGTCGCACCTTGAGAACCTGTACTTCCCTTAGGACCTGTAGGTCCTGCTGAAGCCCATTTTTCTGATTCTTCTGTACCAAAAGCATTGTATACCATTTTATACATATGATGTACATCATCGTGTAGCTTGTTTAAGTCCCCTCTTAATTCTTCTATAACATCAATTATGTTATTTGAAATAGGGTCTTCATCAACACTCATTTGAGTATCGTCTGACTTATACATATGAGCCAATTTAGACTTAGTCTTGTAGGTAGTAGGCTTACTTGTTAAGTTAATTAAATTTGAATTTGTTAATTTTTCTTTTGCCATTATATTTTCGCTATTGTTAGTACTGCTCCATAAAGATAAGTAGCTGTATTAGCAGGAAACCATCCTATAACTAAATATCTACCATTTGTTTCATCTGCATTAACGCCTGTAGATGGATTAGTAACATTCGTAGTATTTGTATATTGCTGTGCAGGTGCTTGACAGCTTGTAGTTGTACTAGTCGCTATTGTAGAATATGATAGAGATACTGTAACACTAGCAGTTCCGTTTACTCTCCAATGAGTTACTTTATACCCAGCAGGTATTGGAACATTTGCATAAGCTTCGTGAGCTGAATACATTACCCTAGCTTGTCCACCATTATCAATAAGGGCTAAGTTACCATAAGCATTATCGTCATTAACCACAAATTCACTTGGTGGTATAAATATTTTTGTTTGTGTATGCCAACCAAGGTTTGCTTTATGTTTTGTTACTGAATTATCTGCAAGTTTATCGCCGGTTACTACAGCCGTACCTAATATAGAAGAACTATTAACTGCATAAGTATTTAATTGAGTTCCTGTTATAGTATTATTGTCAATCATACTTCCAGTAATTGTACCCGGCTGAATACTAATTGAACTAGTTCTAGTACTTTCATTAGTATTTATATCAATTCCATCGCTACCTTCAAGAGTCCAATATTGAGTAGAACCACTACTTGGGTTTAAACCTAAAATAACATCTGGATTATTCTCAGTAATGTCAAGAGAGTATGTAGTATTTGGTGTGTTTGTTAAACTTGCACCATTACCACTAAATGCGTTAGCTGTTACTGTACCAGCTACATTTAGATTATCATCAGATATAGAAGTAGTACCAATGCCCATTCCACCATCTTTAATATATACGTGTTTATTAGTACCATCACTACCAAATGTAAAACCTGAAACAGTTTTAGTGTTAGCATACACACCCATTTTGCCATCATAGTCAAATGTTAAACCTCTTTCAGGTGCAGTTCCACTACTCCATATAGGTCCATAGTTTATTGCAAACTGGTCTTTTCTACCATTTATTGTATTGTTAGACACCCCAATGTTTAATTGGTTAGTCATAGCACCGGCACCAGTTCCTGTTTGAAATTGTATTCTAGCTTGATTGCTTGTTAATTTTCTTTTTAAAAATAAAGTAGAAGTACCAAGTGGACTAGCTCCACCAAGGTCAAATGTTGGATTAGCACCATTTACTTCTACTTCAGCAGTACCAGTACCATCACCTGCTAATACAATTTTAGAATCACCATTAGTATCTTGATTAATAGTAAAGTTACCCTTACAGTTAACAGTACCATCTGCTAATGCTTGAAACTCATCATCCTTAATTTTTAAATTACCAGAAGTATCTACACTAAAAGGATATACACCACCTGATTGAGTACCAATACTTAGTGAGCCACCTACCATTGTAATAGTTTTATTACCGTCTACAGCGTCTTTAGCTTCGTTACCTGCTGTAGCTTTAGTCTTAATATTAGCGGCAGTTTCACCATCTATCTTACCAGTAAAGTCTCCTGTACTAGGGTCAAAGACTGCTGTTCCGTCTGCTTTAGCTAATACACCAATAAATTTACCAGCAGAAAACTTAGTATTGTCTAAATTGCCAAGACCAACATCTGACTTAGTAGGTTTATTATCTGTTCTATAAAAGTCAGATAATCCTTTACTACCAAAAGTGCCGGTTACATTACCAGCAAAATCAGAGTCAGCTCTTTGTACTTGTTTCCATTGTTTAGCCATTGTCTACTTCTTGTAATTCATAATCAGGGTCAGTTTTAGCCGCCTCTTCAAATGCTTTCATAAATTTTTTGTGCATTTCATACACCCAAGCTCCTTCGCCTACTTTAACTTCAATACCTGATATTAGTGTGCAGATACCTTCAAGTTCTTGTGTGGTGCACTTAACTGTTTTTAACTTCTTCTTTTCCATTACTATCTCCTTGTTCTAGCATAGCTTTAATAAACTTAACTTTTAGAAAAGTTGTTGTTGCTTGTTCTATTTCTCTACCCCTATAGTTTCCATTCAACATCATATCATAAATATAATCTATGTCAGAAAGTTCTAACTTTGATAGTTTTTGTTGTAAGTCTACTACTTCTTCGTTGGCTTTCGCCGGTTTTAATTTTGATTTTGCATCATCCCAGAAACTCATTTATCGTTTAACTCTCTTTGTTCTTTTAATGTTAAACCATTTGACAATACGAAATTATCAAGGTTGTAAGGCATCTTCATATTCTTATGAAGTTTTCTTAAGTTTTGATATCCTTTATGTTCTGGTGCCATAGTTAATTTAGCAGTTGGCATAACTTTTTTACCATCTTTATCTTTTGTTACAAATAGATTAGGGTTAACATTAGCTAACATTGATTTTTTTAATTCATCTAACCATTCTTGTTTTTCCCATACCTCACAATCAATCATTTGGTCTTGGTCTAGTCCCATATCTTTTTGCATTAACCATACTCTTCTACCACCCCATAAAACTTTACCATCTGATGTAGCTACAATATAATCATATTCTTCAGGTTTATAACCTTTATCTTGTAAAGATTTTTTTAGGGGTTCGTATTCATAAAGTGGTAAGCCTATATACTCCTTACCTGAAGTGCCAGTCTCCTTTTCAGGAAACTGACCACTGTCGGGTAAAGAACATTTTAGGTCTTTTAATGCAAAAGCTTTTATCGCTTTCTTTGCCATTTTTTACTCCTAAACGTCTACAATTACATATTGATTACCGCCAAATATTCCTACTTGACCTACTACTAGATTTGATGGAGTATTTGCTGAACTTGAAAAAGTTGCGTCTCCATCTACATCTTCTGCTGTTAGCGTAAGAGGTGCTGGACCTTTAGTTGCTATTGCATTAGTAGTAGTTGTAGCAAAACTTGCATCATCACCTAAAGCGGCGGCTAAGTCATTTAATGTTTGTAACCCTGCTGGTGCACCATCAAGAATATTGCTTTCTGCTGTAGCGGCGGCGGCGGCTTCAGCTTCTGCCACTGTTTTACCACCAATTTTATCAGCATCTAGGGTTTGAGCATTTCCATCAAATTTAATTTTACCAGACGCTACTGTTATTGCTTGATTAACTACAGAGCCTAACCCTACGTTAGACGCTGTTGTACCAGCCCTAATAACCGAGGTAGCATCCTGATTTGAAGATGCTCCTAATGCCGCTCCACTTTTAATAGTAGCTACGGCAGTTCCACCTACTGTTCCTGAAACATTACCTGTTAAAGTTCCACCTAAAATTGTGCTTGTAGAGTCTTGGTTAGCGGTTGCACCTGCGGCGGCACCAGTTTTAATTGTTGCTACAGCAGTACCACCAATACTACCTGTTACATCACCAGCTAATAACTGAGCTTCAGTTTTATTAGGAACATTTCCAAGTCCTACATCATTAGCCGTTGTATTAGAATTTAAAATAGTTGTAGGTGCGTTTGCCAAGTCAGTTTTAATAGCTCCTAATCCAGTAGCACTTACTGAACCTGAACCAGCATTATTTAATGAACCATCAGAGTTTATACTAACAGAAGAGTTCTTTAAGGTTGCTGGGGCATTAGCTACTTTAATTATCGGGTCTGAACCAGATGTATCAAAAGCTGGTTTTACCAATGCACCATCTGCGGCACCACTTACAACAGTAGCATTAGCTGTTCCACCAATGGTACCAGTTAAGTTTCCACCTAATATTGTTGCTTGATTCTTGTTCTCAACTAAGTTCAACGACATTGTTGATTTTAATGTAGTTGGATTTTCGTTTGCTACATTTGCAAGACCTACATCACTTTTAGTGGTTTCACTATTTTTAATAGCGTCTGGAGCGTTACTTAAATCAGTATCTACTGCTCCAACTCCTGCTGGTGTAACCTGACCGGAACCAGCTCCACTTAATGTACCATCTGCATTAATACTAACCCCTGAGTTTTTTAACCCAGCGGCGGCATTAGCTACCTTTAAAACATTACTTCCATCGAACGCCGCATCTGTTACTACTTTCGATGCAGTTCCTGCTGACGCTCCTGATTTAATATCCGCTACAGATGTACCATCTATTGTACCTGTAACTTTACCAGTAAAGTCCTCATCAGACCGCTGGATTTTTTTCCACGCTTTAGCCATAGTGTGTTTCTCCTATACTTCGACTGATACCAATAAGGACCCTATAGAACTGTCATAGTAGATAGTTCCTTCAGAGTTGTCTGCTGGTGCCGATGTTCTTGGTTTCAAATGCACTGCTCCCTGATAATCTACAGAGAACACTCCTGTGCTATTATTTAAAATTTTAAACAAGTCTCCTGATGATACAGAACCACTTGTTTGATGTACTAAAATATCTCCAGCTACTAAATTAGGCAACACTTCTACATCAGTAGAACCATTGTCTCTGTACATTTTACCATCACTTGTATTATACCATACTAGCTTAGTATATACATCTTTGACTAGATTGGGACTTGATAAACTTCCTGCCATTATACCCTCGTGTATGTTGGTGTAGCTGGTGTAGTTACTCTAGTAATTACAGGTGCTACTGGTGTTTTAACTTTAGTAGATGCAACAAATACAGGTTTAATAACTCTAATTGTTGCTGTTCCTTTTACAAATAAACCAAGTAATACATTGCTAAATGGATAAGCTATAGTATCAAAAGCTATATTTATATCATTAAATTTTACTGTACTCATTTAAAAATCCATTGGTTTCATTGATAATCTAGAACCATCTCTTCCTCTAAAAGCATATGCCTTTGCCTTTCTAACACCCGTTTCATACTTTCCCATATAATGTTGTGATAAAGGTATAGTTTCAACCTTTCTTTCATATCCATTTGCTATTACACGATTTACCAAGGCTTCGTGAAATTGTTCTGGTATTTCTGTTTCTTGTTTTAGGTATTGAGATTCTTGCATAGTTGGTGCTAAATCTGTACCGGCTAACTCTGCACCAAGATATTCTCCATCTACATTAGATGTTGCAAATGTTTTAAAACCATCTCTTTCAGGACTTTCACCCGGAACTAAAAACTTATCTGGTCTCTGTATATAAAGTAAGTTTATAGCTTTAACTTCTTGAGTAGATGAAAATTTATCTGTACTAGCGTCATAATACGCAATTAGAACAGAATCTCTTTCTGTCCACCAAAGATATTGACTTATATTAACATTTTGTCTTTCCATTATAAATCCAAGTCTCTTACTTTAGGTCTACCTATTAACTTCTTAATTGATTTATCATCGTAATCTACACCCTTTACTTTAATAATATGTTTTTTTAAAGGATATACTCTTTGCCCCGCTACCGTATTAAATCTATCTATTGACTCTATTACTTCAGCTCTAAACCCCATATCGTTTACAGCATCGTTTATATATCTTATTATTTCAACTTGCCCCATACTTGGATGATGTTGCTGTACTCTTTCTATCATTTCTTTTAGTTTCATATAGCTTTACTCTCTTCAGGGTTGTCTTTTATACCAGCAGTTCCAATGTTAATTTGTACAAACTCTTGTTTTTTCGCACTAATAAGTTGTAATTGACCCTGTGTCCATTGATAATCTACTGTAATTTTTTGAATAATTTTATCATATAAAGCCATTTTCTTTTGTAAGTTGGCTTGAAATTCAGATAACGCTTGTTGTTTTTGAGTAGACTGAGCACCTAGCTCTGCATTAAACTCTCCTAAAATAGCATTAGCTCTTTGTAATTCTTGAGAAGCAACTTGCAGTGTAGAGGCTGTCATATCTTCATCTTCATCAGCTAACCAATACTGTGCACTTTCTGGCTCTGTATCACCACCCATTGTAGTGCCATCTACTAAATTCTTAGCTTTGTCTAGTGCATCCTGAAAATCAGAAGATGGAAAAGTGTAGCTAATACTTGCAGAAACATCTGCTATTTGGTCAAACAAAGTAGTATCTACATCTAAATCTGTTGGTAACTTTGCTCTAAAATCTCCAAGTCTTTCTATTAGTATTAATTCTGCTGAATGAAGTACAACCAGCTCATTAAAGTTTATTGGAAACTGAGTAATTGTTTCTTGTGCATCATTAATAGTTCTTCCGCTAAAATCAGGGACTGTTGTTACTTTAAAACCTTTTTTGGCTTGAGCAGTAGCTAATGGTGCCATAAATAAACTATTTTCATCGCTTATCCAATAAACAGGATTGTCAGGCAATGCGTAATAAATACTATTTATATCAAAAGCATCTCTTGATTGTGAAGATGGGACCGGTTGACATTGTCTATAAGTCTCTTCGCCATCTGCTCTTTCAACCTTTAATAAATGTATTGCTTTTAGACCTGAATAATAGTCAAAGCCAATAGAAGTTGTATTATTAGTAATAATGTTTACATTAGCAAAGGCAGGTAATAATCCCGGATTTGCTTGAGCTACAATAGATACTGTATAATTAACAGCTCTATTTAACGCATCTAATATATTTTCTGAAGATGTGCTATTTGTATAATTTTGTACTTTACTTGTAAATGACATATTATCCTTTTAATAGGGGGTCCGAAGACCCCCCATTTTAACTTACCTACGCTTAACTTCCAAAGGTCATTAGAGCGTGTGTCTCAGGAAGAGATATTTCAAGACCAGCTTCGGTCATTACAATATCTTTTCTTCCGTCCATATTGTTATCCTGAACATTAGTGACAATATGAGTATCTCTTGAGATACCATTACCAGCTAATGGACGATACTTTACGTTTGCCATATCAATAGCAATCGCAATGTTCTCGTCGTGGTTTCTGAATAACGGCTCAGCAACAAAGTGTAAATTACCAAAGATGGTATTTACTTTTGTTACCTGATGTCCGAAAGCTCCTTGAATGTTCTGTACATCTAACTTATAAGAGTTAGAAGTTACAGTGTTCTTCAAGAATCCATCTCCACTTAGTTTTTGCAACCAAGCAAGTATCTTGCGTGAGCAAAGTACTAACTTGTCACCACTGTTTCCTGTTTCAGGGGCAAAGAAATTCTCCATTGCATCAATGAAGGTATCATAGGTTGAACTACCGTAAGAGAACGCATAATTCTTACCATTTGCCAAAGTGTAAGGAACAATCCCGTGTGAGTATCTTACAGGACCTGAGCCAGATTCGTCAGCGGCACCAACACCAAACAACATAGCGTGTTCGATATCCATTTTGTGCTCCATTAACTTACCTGACCAGACTCTACGATATTCATCCGGACGACCTCTATAACGAGTGGCTAGAGCTGTACCAGAGAACAACTGAATACCTGTCTTAAAAATCTGACAGTATCCTTCTCTAGTATACAACTCATCTTTCCATCCATCTGGGTCGATTGTTGCTTCACCATATGCACTACCGATAATCTGACCTTTTGCGTCAGCGGCTATTGCACCTGATGCTTCTAATGCAGTTAACTTTACTGATGTATAAGTACCAACTGTATTAGCCGCATAAGTTGCGTTTAATCCAGTACCTACATTCTCAATAGATTTAACTTTGAAAGCCTTGCCACCAACTCTTACGACTTGGTCTTTTACAAGGAATTGTGGTGCGGCAGTTGCCGCTGTTGCTAATCCGAATTTGTCATATCCACAAACTAACTTTAGTTCAGCACTGTCACTACCTGCGGCAATGTTAGAACCAATAGCTGTTTTTAGTACAAAATCTCTACGTTGCCACTGATGACGCTGTTCAAGGAACTTGAATACTGGGTCATCAGTAGATTCTTTAGCGACTTTGCTAAGATAAACAAAAAACGGAGACTGTTGAGGTGCTAACTCAGCGACTCTTTCGCCAAAGTTATAAATCCGGCGGTTATCATCAATAGATACGCCACCCGGAGCTACACCTGTACTTCTAGACCATACGTTTGCCATAGTCTACTCCTGTTTTTATGAACCCCAAGGGTTCTGTTTATTATATGAACTAATCATAGAATCCATCATATTGTCTTCTTGACTCCCTTGATTATTCCCTTGAGATGGAACTACACCCATACTAGTTGGGACCTGCTGTGCTCTCTTCATCTGGTCGAATGATTCACTTGGTGCAGTCTCAGTTAAAGGTGCTTGTTGTACAGGTGCAGTTTGACTTCCACTCTGCAATCTATACAATTTAAACAAGTTATCAATAGTAACCGATTCTGGCTTGTCCATAATCTCTACGAACTGTGCTATTTCTTGGTCACTAGCTTGATATTGGTTCTTTAAATGAGAATGAATCTCTCCCATCTGTTGCTGTCTTTGTTGTTGCTCAGCTTGTCCTCTTAGTATATTATCCCTCTCCTCCTGAATCTTGGCTTTCTCTTCTTCGACTAATGCTAGATTGTATTCTGAGTGCAATCTATTATAATCATCCATTTCGTCTCGCCATTCTTCAACATCTTCTTGATATCTACCTGATTCAGAATTAGGGTCCTCAAGTGCTTCAGCTCTATTAAAACTTCTAGGTTTACTAGGCTTTGGCGGTGGAGGTGGAAAAGACCTATCGTCTTCTACGCTTTGTTCTTCTACTTTAGGCTGAGGTGATTGAGCTTGTTGTTCTAACGCTTGTAGGCGTTGTGCCATCTGTGCATTTTCATTACGAGCTTTATCAGCCTCACTTTGCCAATATTGATAACGTTTCTCATCGTTATCTTGGGCTTCTTGTTGAGCTTCTATTTGTTGCTCTGGTGCAGGTGCATCTGGATTAATCTCATTCGTATTGAATGGGTCCTCTGATGGTTGCTCCTCGACAACTCCGTTAGCTCTAAAAAATCCCTCTAATGGATTCGCACCATCTAATACTGGTTCTGACTCAGGAGTGCCCTTTACTTCAGGGGTAACTTCTTGTTCTATCATACTCAGTTCCTTTACTTTGCTCCAGCCGATTTCTTGGCATCGGGTGTGGATTGTTGTTTGGCTTCCTTGTTCATTTCACGAACACCGGTTTTAGCCTGTCCAAGAACGTCATCCAAGCGACTTTCGAATATTCTGCCTGAGGCTTTGCCTTGGGTTGAGATTGTATCGAGTTTGCCTTTGAATTTTTCCAATTCAGCTTTTTGCTTCAAGTGATAGTTTTCACGCTCTCTTGTTTGCAAGTCACCTTTTAATTCTTTTATCTTTTCTTCCATCTGCTGTACAGATTGTTGTAGTTTACCTACAGTATCAGTTCTTTCCAATACTCCCTCCTTATCAAAGACTTCTGTTTTCTTTAAAACTTCTGTCTTGTCAATGATGCCATTCTTATAAGCATCCATATACATTTCAAGTTGTGCATATCTATTTGTTGGTAACGTAGAACCTGTTACCACTACAACATCAAATTGACCTCTAGAGATGTCGTTCATAACGCTTACTTCTCCAGACTTGTCATCATAAATCTTTTTATTAATTGCAATCTCACTCATAGAGTTATTAGGCTGTACTAATCTAATCATTTTTTCAGCTCTATATAATTGTTGCATTATAGGTATAGCTACCTTTGCTACCCTTGCAAGTGACATTTCAATATCCTGTAGTTTAGACTTAATCTTTCTTTGTCCAAACTCATCAAGTGAAACTGTAGCTTTATATGTGTGTGGAGCCGCTTCCGCATTTCCTTGCATAAGTTCATATAGTCCAAGCTGATGGTCTATGTCTGTTTTTGCTACTTGTTCATTTTGATATAAAGTATTTGGTAGTGGAGTAGGTTGTATAGGTTGAGGAGCTCCTTGGTCCATATCTACTTCTATTGCAACTCCCGGCTGTGCCCAGCGTTGCTCAAAGTCTTGCATATCTACAGAACCACTTGGTATTAAAATTTTTGTATTAGTACTTGTAGTAGCGTGAGCAATAATAAGAGAGCGTGTCTTATTTATGTATTCTTGTAAATCCTTTACCATACGAACATCGCTTACTGGGTAGGGTGTCCTATTGTGAATATTCATAAATAGAACGATGGGATAATGTTCGATAGGAAGAACTCTAGAGTACAGATATTTATTTCCCATTATAACGCACATTTTAATACGTTGTACTGGTACTGACACGCTCTCCATTAAACCTTCTTGAATTAGTTGAGAATAAGCTACTTCTTCAACTTCAGGCATTTCTGGTCCATCAACGCCTTCCATCTCAGCTTTTTGACGCTGTTGTTCAAATTCTTGAGTAATTTGTTCAAGAATCATTTTTGCTTTATTTTCATCAAGTATAACTTGACCATTTATACGTACAGCTATTCTTTGTTGAAACTCTGCATATGCCTCTTCATCAAATACTTCTTCAGTTTTGTTAATGTTATTCTTTAAGTGATAACGCTTTACCCATACCTTTTCATATCTTTCATACCCTCTTATATACTCATTGTTGTGTCCAAAGCCAACGTGAGTCTGGGTATTACTATCTTCTGGAAATGATATACCTTTATCATCTACTCTATCTGTAGTAGGTCTATCTGTATATAAATCTGATTCAGCATTTTTAATTGCTTCTTCATACATAGGGTACATACCCTGTGCCTGTTCTTTTGTAAACAATCTGCTTATTATAATATTTTCTGCATCATCACCCATTCTGTGTCTAGAGTTAGGGTCAATGTAAACATCTAGAGGGTCAACATCGTGTACACAGACTTCTCCTCTTCCATAATCTTTCAAGGGGTCAATATAGACGCACATAGCACCCATACCCATTGTATAGTAGTCGTCTATCACATTGCGGAGTGCTTGAGTCCCGTCAGATAGGTACCACATATATTCTAATAAACCATTGAAGACTTGTGCTACTTTATTATCGGAATCTTCTCTCGGTGATACTCTGAATTGCGGTCTACCTGAAGTGAGTAGTGCCTTTGCGGCTTCGACTGCTGGGTGGATACGATTAACTACTAGAGGTGCCTGACCCCTTTCGAGTAAAACACGTTGTTGTTCTGAAGACCATTGTCTTCCTAATCTAAATTCTGCGTCTTCTTGTGCGTGATTAGCCCAGACTTCTCTTTTACTTGAATAAGTTTTAAAAAGGTCGTGGGTTTCGTTTACAAGGTCATCATTAGATTTCTCTGAATCTTTTTCTTTGTAAGCCATCCCGTAAAAACTTACAAACTATAAAGTCATCCAGTCAAGTACTTTGTTTCTTTGCTTTCTATCTTCTGGATTAATGTATTCTTTTTGTCTTGAGGGCTTTGCTTTATCAAGTGCATAGTATATAGCATCGAGAATATCATCGTTTTTACCTCTAGGGTAAGATAAAAATTCTTGTTGTGCGTGTAAATCTTCTGGTCTAAAATAAAAATTACCTTTAGCGAGTGGGGCAACCAAGGACAACAATCGTTCGGATTTTCTTTGTCTTGGTTTTATGCCTTTTTCAAGTCCCGGTATATACAGGTTCTCTTCAAGCATCATCTTTCTTACGTTACTCCTCAGTGCCTCTTGGTAGCCCACAGTCTCAATAGTCATTCTTTTTGGATGATATTTTTTAAATACTTTAATAATTGCTTCAGGTTGGTATGCAGGGTCGATTTTATCTCGGAGTATATCCAATATATAAATATTACCACTAGCGTCAAGTGCAATAGTAGCAATAACAAAAAAGTCAGCCCTCCTAGATAAACTAGAAGCAGGGTCGATGCCACAATAGACGTTAACCGGTTTCTTAATGCTCTTTCCACCCGACTTGCCAATAAGGATGCTTTCTCCGTCATTATAGGAAAACTGGAAATGATGTAATTTAATGTATTGCGGTTTGAAGGGTGCATTGTCAGGACTCTGTGCCTCATTCATATATTCTTGGTAAAACCCGTTTAGGTTACCAACTGATTCAAATTCTTGTTTTATTGATTGTATTCTTTTTTCGGGGAATCTTTCTTCCCATATACTCTTTCCATCATCGCCATATATAGAATACCAAAGAACTTTCCATACAGGAGATTCTTTAGCCCAATATAAAAAACAATCTTCAGATATAACAGTGCCAATCATAACTATTCTACCATCATCAGATAATGAAGGTATAACAGCTTCAGTTATCCATTTTCTGTTTTTTGCCCTAGCCTCAGCAGTAGCGGCGTTAAGCTCTGACTCGTAGTCATCAACAATGATGAGATTAGGACGAGTGTCACCCTCGATAAACCCCCGTACACGCTGTCCAGTTCCCACAGCAATAATCCGTGCACCATTGGAAAGCAATATGTCATTATTCGTCCAACGCTTTGCAGTTTCTGGTCCATAGTCTCCAAACATCTCCTTAAAGTTTTGTGAATTAATTAAGTGATACTTAATTCTTGATAAAAAATTTATACTCTGCGATTGTGATTCAGATACGATTACAATAAAAAGGTCACTGGCAGAGGGCTTAAAAGCGATTCTATGAAGGGGTAGAATTAAGGAGGTCACTGTACTTTTCGCCGTTCCCCGAGGAGCGGCAATTAGTACACGCTTCTTCGCCTCATCTGCCAGATTTCTGTATATCTCGTGGTGAAATGGAGGAACTGCTTTTGCAATAGCGGTAGGAAACATTGTCCTACCAAAAAGACCAACGTTATTCTTTAACTTCTTTAGAGCCTGTTGTTCTGCATACTTTGCTTCGTAGTCGTCTACTTGGACAGTTTCCCTGATATCCATTGTCCGTACTTACCATATTTTTTCCAATAACCATTCGACCATAATCTACTATTTACTAATACTAATACTCCTGCGATAAATAATAATAATTCAATCATTTGTGACCTTCCTCTCTATTCTGTTTAATCTAAATATAGCACTAATCCATAATAACAAGTTAAGAAATATATATAATTCCCAACCCGGAAAGTGCTCTAACTCTACTAACGTGTGATAATAATTACTCATCATCTCCATTCTTTACCTCCTCAATAGGTATTTTAGTTGTTCTAGATGCAATTAACTTATCTTCCTCTGCATTGATATTATCAATCAGTTTCCTAGTTTGTGTTGCTTCTAGCTTATCAGTAACTGTTACTGTTTCTTTATCCTTCATTCCGTGTATTTCCATACCATCATTTACAAATCCACGAATACCACTGACATCTTCTTTCTTTAGTGCAATGTCTACTCCCTTCTTCATTAAGTCAATAAAGTAGTCTGCATCCAACATATTGTCAGTTAATAGTTTTTGAGCTTCATCTCTCTTCATTTTTTTAAAAACCTCCGTTCTCATATGACGCTTTAACTTACGTCTTTTACTTGCATTTACAGGACCAAACACTTGGTCAATAGCAACATCCCTATTTTCAGTTAAAGCCGCCCACATTGCTAAAGACTTATAATCCTCAGACTTAGTTTTTACGTCAAGCCACTTTTCACCAGTAAATGTATTATTAGCTACCCTGCCCCCACAACAAAACTTCTTATCAGGATACTTAGGATTCCACATAATATAACCAAAAGGCATCCTATAATAATAGGACATTCTTTTTTCCTTGTCCTGATAAGATTTCTTACTAATAATCTTTGCAACATAATTGTCATCGGTGAGTGCCCATTGCTTTGCATTAGCCTGTTGCCAATGTAAATAAGTAATATCCTTTGAATCAGCTTCATCTTTAGTATATACAGGGTATTCTGTAGGTCCGATGTCTTTATGATTTATAGTTATAACAAACACTTGCTCTTCCTATTGGAATATAACCCACTTTCTTAGTCTTTTTATCATTATATCCACCAAAATGGCTATTTCTTGGTAATTCTTGGTCTTTCCAACGTATTTTAGACCTACTTTTCTGGATTGTATTGATGTTAAATACATATATATGTGAATTTGTAGCAACTATGTAAAGAAACTCTTTATCATCTATGTCTGCGTGTCCTTTATTAGCCATATACTTATCCCATTCTATTAGACAAGTATCATAATGCTTATTACGAACTTTGATTTCTGCTATATAACGCTCTTCATCGGCATCATATGTACAGTATTCATCGGTCTTTACAAAATTAGACTGGGCTTCTTTGTTTATATACGAAATAACAAAGTCTTCTGTTACTTTAGAAGACCTAGGTACTTGAGTATTAGGGTTATGTAGTACCTCATCTTTAACATCTGTAGATGGAATACCATCCTTAGTATGTTTAGAAGACGCTTTGTAACTCTTGTATGCTTCTGTGACCTCATAGTATAACACTCCTCTCTTACGTTCAGCTTGGAATCCCGTGATGTTAGCACAGTTTTTCCATAATAAATCATAGTCGAGCTTATCATCACTCTTTATATACTGATGTATATCTACCACTTACGACAACCACCCCTTGTTTAAATCGTTAAGAACTAATAACAAATATTATTAAAATGTAAAACCGTTTACATCTAATAACAATAGCTATGATTTACTTTAAGTGGTTTCGTTTAAACTAAACGATATGAACAAGATAGGAGAATTTACTATTCTTCGTCTTTTCTACGTACTCTACTAGGGTTTACTATCCTAACATTCTCCCATATATTGTGTCTCCAACACCAGTTATCACCGTTACGTATGTCTATGTATTGATGGTTTGTACTGTCTTGGTCATATATAGTATCATATAATGAATAGTCCCCTTCAGAGATTGTAGGTTCATCTGCTATAAAGCTTACTGAAATACCTGAAATGATTAAAATTATTATAAAATTCATACGAAAAATTATATACAAAAACAATAAAAAACTATTTGAAAAATTGCTGTAGAATGGGAGTACGCACTTTACTAGTTGACCCACCCGCTTGGTTTTCACCCCGTGGGGGGTCCAGCACTGTTGAGACTCGTCCCTCCTCACAACAATGCCGTCCCTGTCCACGTTGCTCAACCACCTCGCTACTCACTCGGTCGCTGGTGTCCTGTCAACATCCCCTGTTAGTCTCTAGCTCTGCTAGATAATCAATAACAATTCTGTTATTGGTTTAAACCATAAAGGATAAATCATATGGCTAAAACATACTCAATTCATTCGGCATATAATGCTCAGGAATGGGAGCGTGATGAAGACGGCAAGGTCGTCATCGAAGATGGGAGACCCATCGTGGATAACAAAAGCAGGTACTATGACCGTAGGTCAGAGACTGCTCGTGTACCACATAGTATAGTTGTACTTCAGCCTGAAGACAACTTTGAAACAGACGGGGCTTTGCCCGAACTGTTAACTGCTAAGGCAATTCAAAATCTAAGTAAGCTCTTCGGTGACCTAGAGTTCTTAGAAGACACTGACTATCCTCTGAATTCTTCAGAAGATATATCACAAGGCGAAGCCATAGTGACACAGTCAGGTAATCCTTGCATCAAATACTACTATAAGTTCTTACGACCTAAAGCAGTAGAGATGTAGTCTTAATATATAGGGGTGGTGTATTCCGCCCTTATATTTTATCACACCTACAAGCAGGAATCGGCGAAGCGTACATTCCCTAATTCATTTAATCTAAGGCTCACAAACCTTCATAATTTAGCCTATGATAATTGTCCAAGGGACTCCGCATCCCATAACAAGAATGGGTACAGTTGCTCTTAATTACAGGACTCCGCAGTCTACAATAAGACACTGAATCAACAGCTATGCTGTATCCGTTCTTTACCGTTTAATAAGGAGTTTAATATGAAATGGTATCACGAACAGTACTTTAATAAGAATAGTAATCGAGTAACCTCAGAGGTTCATAAGTATAGTAAGTATGATGCTAGATGTGCAGACAGAGACATCTATCATTGTACTAAATGTAATAGTTGTTGGGAGACTAGCTGGTATAGTAGTGCACCAAAGACTATAGTATATCAGGACTTCCCTACTTACAAACGTAAGAAGAAACAATGTCCTATGTGTGATGTTAGGGGGAACAAATGATAAGTATAACTGAATTTGTGCTATCTGGATTACTAGGTATAGTAACAGCAATAGCTTTAATATGCTATGCAGAATGGCAAACACTAAAGGAGAAAGCAAATGGGTAAATTTGCAGAGATTGACGCACTCTTTAAGCGTCACAATATAGATGTTGACTCATTCTTAGGTAACACGGAAGCTATGTTAAAGAAAGCTATCGAGTTAGAAGAGAAAGAGTATAAAGAACTCATAAAGGTACACCCACAACTAGCAAGTATAGGTGAACCAGAGTTTGGGAGATAGATATGTTAGATGTATTACTTATCATATCTGTTTTAACATTAGTATTCTCTATGATAATGCTCTGTTTTGTACTTCATAACATAAATGAAAAGCTTATGACTACTGAAGAACAATTAGAGTATTGGAGAGAACAAGCTATAACCGACAACTACCAAGAGATAAACTCTAGGATGAAACACGGGTTATGGCAGGATTAGGAATAATAGGCGGAGATTACGCTGGGTATGAGTGTACCAAGTGTCGTTCCAGTAACACTACGTTCGAAGAGTACGGTTCATCTGAATCAGATAACTCTGAACTAGGCATTATATGCGATGACTGCGAACACATAGAACCACCCGACTCATTTAATCAACGCTTTGAAGAACCGGATAGTAAGCCTGACTTACCGGGGATGAACAAACAGGCAGGAGATGCGAATAATGGCTAATAACATAACAATACAAATGCCAAGCAAACCACTAAAGACAAACGTAACAGCAAACACACCAGCAGAAATAGCTGAAACAGAGGACTTCTCACTAGAGAATGTCAAGATTGTTGTTGGGTCTGACACAGTATCACCAAACTACAACCTTAGAGACAACGATTTCGTTGCATTCTCAACAAGTAAGGTTACATCTGGTGCGTAGTCAGTAGTCTGTTTAATCAGGGGGGTGTAAAAGCCCCCCTTTAAAATAGGAGATAGGAAGATGATTGCTAAAAAACAGCTCATTGGAGTAACAAAAGCAGAACAGCGGCTACTAGATAAAATAGTACCGTTGTGGTTTTTTAATAATAGTAAGAATCAGGGCTTCACATTAGAAATGGGAGAGTGTGTAACATTGTACCAAGAACAAGCTAAGGTACTAAACTTTCATTCACCTCTTATTACCCACAACACTGGTTTACTAGATACTTGTGCCTTTACTTTTAAAATCAATCTAGGAAGACCAAAGCTTAAAGGTAGTAGAGCGTATGTTTTACCAAGTATGTCGTTGTTGTTTCATAATAATGATACAGAACCATACATAGTAACAAACGTTAGAGAGGAAATGGGACCTGAGAAATATGCTAAGTTTATAACTATTGCTGAGAAAATGACTCTCTTTTATAATAGACAGTCAGAACCTTGGAACAAACATAAGGTTATAAATGGTGACATATCAGTACACCCACACGTAAGCGGAGATAATAAACCTTGTATGGGATATTTTAGTCAAGCGTTTGCAGAGACAATATCAACTAACAATCTAAGTGCACTATGTAGTATAGCATTTACTTTTTGTTGTAATTGGACTAGGAATGACGCATACTGGGATATTAATCATAGCTGGAATCAATGGCATAATTATGTAACTCAAGATAGTTTTAGAGACTTTCTAATGACTAGACACATTATGGATGAGATAGGAAAGATAAATAACACATCTGACTACAGAAGATGGCGTGATGATACATTAATAACTGATGTTTTCCAGCAGCTTAAAGCTAAAGGATTTACATCTCTGTCATTATATGTATACGGTAGAGTTCACGAGCTTCTAAAACAATCAACAAGAGACACGATTGATGGGAAACTAAAAACAATGATAGACACACTAGCACACTTTCCTAAAGATAAACTGGAGAGAGTAACATCTAGTATGCCTATGATGCGTGTATTAAATACAGGACCCATTATGGACTGGTCGATTGTTAATAATGATGAAGATGCTACAAGCTCATTGACTGATGATAAACTGAGACTGGATACCTACGAAGGTAATGCTAGAATAGGTGCTTCAGTATCAAACTTCCGAAGAAGGATGAGAGATGTACTAAGAAATCCTAGTAGAGGAAGAGAAACACCAACAGCTAGAAACATACGTCGTGTTAAGAATATGATACAACGTAGTGAAGGCTTTCAAGCAATTACAGAGGGTTTAGATGATACATATGTATTTGAAAGAATCGTTGAGTCGCTTGGAGGTGCACAGTCAATAAATGTACTAAATCATTCATCGTGCTGGTTATATGCAATAAGGAGTTTTGCAAATTTCTTAAATGCAACTAACAAAACATTGATAGAGCCATTGGTACAGTACACATTTGATGAAACGTATGGTGTGAAAGATACCATAAACATAACAAATGGTCTGGATACAATGTATCAAACAATGAACGATGAAGACGGGTCGAGAGATTCGTATCTTAGTACTAAATATCAATTAGGTCATAAGTTGTACTTTATGATAGAGTCGTTATATCCTTATATATCTGAAGATAGCATAAGAATAAAATGGATTCATTTCTTAAATGCAAGAGCTAAGGGATACATTTCAACACAGTTAAGATTAGAAACAAGAGGGTTAGACAATGAAAAATCAAACAACGTCCACAGATGTGGTGACGGAAATGGAATACAGACTTTTAATGCCACCAGCAGTAATGAAGAAAGTCAATTATCTATTGCGTCGTTTTAAAAATGTAGAATGGTCAGGACCTGCGTGGTATAGGGTACTCAAGAAAGATGGAGATGGATTTCCAACTAAAGTAAGACTTGAGCACTTCATACCTATTCATCTAGGTGATGGCACTTCTACAGAGTTAGATGGTGAAGAGCTGGGTAAGGTACTTCCAAAAGTGTACAAAAAGAAACCTGAATTAGGCAAATGTTTTATGGGCTTAATACATAGTCACCATACAATGGGTGCTTTCTTTAGTGGTACAGATAAAGAAGCTATCTATCAGGAATCAAGTAAAGAAGGCTTGTATTTCTCAACAGTAGTAGCCAGTGAAAAAGATAAAGTCGTAACAGCAGTAGGCTATAAGGACCAATACGGGTTTCCTCAAATGAGAGAAGGCGAAGTAAGCAATCTACTTAAAGAGAAATCAGAACCTGAATGGCGTTACGAAGCAGATAAGATAGAGAAGAAAAGGAAAGAAGAAAAGAAAACAACTTGGGGTGGTCACGGAATGGGTTACAACCTAAACAGTTACTACGACAGGTATAACCAAGCAACTATGTTTGGAGGACACGAACCAAAAGAACCTGAAACTAAGATAGCGGCAGTAGAAGAGGACACAGTTAAAATTATAGGAGCTGGTGTAGAAGTGTCTAAGGAGCAGGATAAGGTAGATGAACAAATAGCTGAACAGTATAACAAATTAGAATCTAATGAAATAACAGAAGATGAATTTGTTAAAAGCGTAAGGGACATCGACCCAACAGTAGAGCCACATTGGTATATAGACCAAGGCTGGATTAAATAAAAACACGGGGGCTGTGAAGCCAATAGTAATAAAACCGACTATGTGCGTCCTACGATGCGTAGGTGAAAGCCGGACCAGCCCCCATAACTAGGAGACTAATATGTCACTAACAATACCACAGAAAAAGTACCTTGTAACAAGGATAGATGAAGTAGCTAATCAAAAAGCTGAAGAGTTAAAAAACCCAGAAGCTGTAAAAAACAGAGAAGTATGTCAGGAAGGAATAAAAGCAGGTAAAGTAGAGCTTAGAACCAGAAAAGACATAGAGAAAATAGTAGAAATGACGCTAATGGGTGAAACAGGATATGGCGGCTGGGACAATACTAACATAGGTTCTATAAATCTATCTGACTTATTAATAGGTTGGGAAGACTATTTAAAAGAACATAAGCTAAGTAGTGCAAAAGTAAATAGTATAATAATAGAAAGACGCAATGCTATTTACAAAGAAGCTACCAAGATTAAGGACCAAGCTATGTTTGGTACTGAACAGGAAGCTTACGCTATGTTAGATAAGTTTATGGAGTTAGAGGTATGATACTTATAGACTTATGGGAATGGAGTATTAATTTATTTTTAATCTCAGTTAGCTGTGTGCTAATAGGAGTAGGATTTTTTATCTTTCTCTTAATGGCAAACTTCCTAACAAACTGGTTGAAAGGAGAATACAAATGAGCCAGAGATTCTTAAGAAATAAAGACCTGATTAATCAAGATACACTAACAGATATATGTATTGTTGGTGCTGGTGGTATCGGGTCTTTTGTAATACAAGCTCTTACTATAATGGGCTGGGATGATATAATAGTGTGGGACGATGATACAGTCGCTGAACACAATCTAAGTAGTACAGCATACCCAGCAAATATGGTAGGACGCAGTAAAATAGATGCCGCAGGAACATTGCATAGTCTTTACTCAGATAACAAACAAACTATAACAGGTTATCAACGTAAATGGCTACCATTTGAGAATGCACATCCAAGAACTATTGTATGCACAGACGATATGGAATCAAGAAAGAATCTGTTTGATAAGTGGTCTGCACTTGATAACAAGGATTTCTTTATTGACGGACGTATGGGTGCCACTACAGTAGAATTATGTACACAAACCAGTAGAACACCTGAACATACTTATATGGACGAGTGGATTCCTACTGATAGTGTACCAAAACCCCCGTGTTCAATGAAACATACTGTATTTGCGGCTCAGTTCATAGCGGCACAAATAGTATCTCAAGTGTATAATATTGTTGGTAATTTAAGTTATTATGACTATATTAATACCTGCTTGAGTCCTCATTTAGTAACATATGGGAACCAAATAATACCAAGAATAAATACGGAGGAATATACGTATGATAGAAGTACGCAAAGTTAGTACTGATTGGGGGAAAGGTATGCCCTCAGGTTTGACTTATTTTTTCATAGGTCAACCAAAAACTGGTAAAACAACAGCTTGTGCCAGTTGGAGTGAAACAGGTTCAGATGGTGTCTTAGTACTTGACACTGATTTAGGTGCAGAATTTGTAGATAATGCAAATGTTGTAACTATAGCGAGTCTTAACGCTCCTAGTCGTCCAGTTTTAAAAGACGGCAAACAAGTAACGAAAAGTGGAACACCTCAAATAGAGATAGTTCCACCAACAGAGCGTGGGTTTGTCTACAGAAGTGGACAAGATAAGGGAAAACCTATGCCAGTCTATTCTTTAATCGAAGCATATCAATGGCTAGAGAAAGAATGGGACAAATTACCTTACGACACAGTAGTAATCGACACACTTGGACAAGTAAACGAGTGGGTAGAAGAAACTGTATTGCAGGAACTTGGAATAACTGCAATGGGTGAAGGTCAATGGGGTGCCGACTGGGGTAAAGCCAGAAGGAAGAACGTTGACATCATCAAAAGGTTCCAAAATCTTATCAAGAAAGTAGGTGGTAATCTGATACTAGTGTCACATTCAAAGACTACAACAGTCACGGATGGAAAAGCACAATTAAGTCCAGAACTACCTAGAGGACTAGGTTATAGCTTAGCGGCTAAAGCTGATGTTATAGGATACTCAACAGCAAATAAAGACGATGGTAAGTATTATGTTTCATTTGAAGCATACGACGAGCGTGTAGTAGGCAGTAGATTAAAGCCACTCAGCCAGAAAGTGCTACCATTTGATTATGAGAGTATTGTTAATGAAATAGTAAAATACAAGGAGAAAAGCGAATGAGCAATGCACCATTCAGACCAAGTGACATAGATAGTGGAAGTGAAGGAGGAAGTAGTTACCTCGGCTTTCAAGCTTGTGCAATTACAGAACTAGAAGACCAAACAGAGCAATTTGATTGGGCTGACTTATTCTTAAGAGTACAGTTAGATATAGAAGGTTCACAATATCCAGTTGATATGAAAATCTTGGGTTCCTATGATAGAGAAGCAGATGGTAACATCAAAACCTGTTCTTTATTAAAGAAATGGTATCGGTTCGCTGATACTGTAGGGTTCAACGGAGGTCCAGATGTAAAGGGTGATATGGTCGATGAAAGTGGTAAAGCAATAGATTTGCTTGAGTCACTAGAAGAACATATTAAACCACATCCTATTGACCCTAAGAGGGAATACTATTGTTATGTGTATAAGGAGCCTTCAAAGAAGGACCCTACTACTTCATATACTACAGTATATCCTCGCATTACCACTAATACAGAGAAAGGAAGAACAGAGTTGGAATCATTTGTCCAATTCTTAAAATCCAAGAATCTGATTAGAGAAGAGGGTAATGTTGTTGCGACACCAGTTAATGGTCAAGTAACAGGAACTACTAGTCGTACTTCTTTCTAAGTGGCACGATATGTAGAAATGGCTATAGGTTCCCCTTCAAGGAGGGGGACCTTAGTCCCTTATGATGATATGTGGGATATTGTTTATGAGGCTGGTCAAACTCAAGCAATCTACAGAAGCGTATACATATACGATGAAGAAGGCTTAGACTTCGTACAAAAGAATAAAACTGTAAAGAGTTTCTTGGGTACCAGACATATAGATGAAATACCAATAGACGTTGATAAAGGTGATAACACAGATGAGTATACACATAGTATGACTAAAGACATTCTCGCATTTTGTGAGAGTGAATATAATCTGAAAGACGGCAACTATCAATGTTTCTTCAGTGGGACGGGCTATCATATAATGTTAGCGGGAGATAACTTTAATTTTAAGGCAGATAATGAGCTTCCATACGTTGTTAAACAAACAATGTTACAAGCTTTTCCTAATTTTAAGTTAGACCCTAGTGTGTACAGCAGAACAGCAATCATTAGAATGGCTCATACGCTTAATATCAAAAGTCAGTTATTTAAAGTCCCTATAAGTAGAGATGAACTGATGAATGGTACTTATCCAGATATACAACATCTTGCTCAAACAAGAAGAACTGCATATATGGGTACAGAACTATGGGGTGATGGAAATATGGAAAGTACCATATGTACAGATATACCTGAAGTTAAAGCAATGGGTAAGGTAAGTGAGAACACAAATGTTGTGCCGTGCATACAAACAATATACAACAGAGGAGCAGAGAAAGGCAGTAGAAATCATTCGATAATGCGTGTAGCTTCACATTTTAGAAGACACGGAATACCAAGTGACGCAACTAAAGCCGCTATGCTACACTGGAATAACAATCAGTTAAATCCACAAATAGTAATAGATAAAGTAGAATCTACATATAACTATGGCTATAAGTATGGATGTAACGACGCTTTGTTAAAAACGGTATGTAGCCCTAAGTGTGTATATTATAAAAATAAAGACTACTTAGTTGATGTAAAAACTAGTAGTAGTTTGCAAAGCGAGTTACAAGAAAGACTAGAAACAGACTTTTCTGGAAGAGCAATAGACCTTAGTAAGATGTTTGGTTTAGAAGATAAAGATTGCACAATTTATCCGGGTGAGTTAGTTACTATCTTTGGTCCTACTGGTGCTAATAAAACAACATTAGCTCAGAACATAGCGTTAGGTTACGATTTTCATCAGAACGTTATTAACAAGGAATGGCAGTTGCCAACACTATTTCTATCATTAGAATTAAGTGGCTGGTATATGCATAGAAGAAACTTGCAAATAGCTAGTGGTATGAGTAAAGAAGATGTGTCTAGAGACAGTAAAAATGTCGGTAAGATGTATGGTCATTTACTAGAACACGTAGTTATGCAAACTATTAGTCCATCACCTGACTTAATTCAAAAACAAGTTAGGGACCTACAACCTAAGTTAGTAGTAGTAGATTATATAGATTTAGTAGAGACTCCGCCGCATATAAGAGGCGAGTATGAACAGATTAAATATATATCTCACTACTTATCAAACTTAGCTGTTAATATGGACATTATCATTATACAAGTCTCTCAGGTGTCAAGAGAATACAGCAGAAACCAAATACTAGATATTTACGCAGGTAAAGGTAGTGGTGCTATAGAAAACGCATCACGTAAAGTAATTGGTATTAATGGAAAACAAGATAGTTCGGAAAAGACTGTAGAACTATTTAAAAACAGTGATGGTGACCTATTTACAGTTGATTTAGACTGGACTCCATCATTTAGACTACCAAGGAGAGTATAATGAAGAAACTACACATTGTAAAAGCTGAAATAACAGCAGAAGAAAAAGCAGTTCTGCAAACAATAGCAGAAAAAGAAAAACGCTCTGTTAAAAAGCAAATAGAATGGTACATTCAACAAGCAGTTCATATTGAGAAAGAAGGACGAAGGTAATGGAAAAGAAAACAACACGAGACCTAATAGGGGAGTATATAGACACTGATATTAACCTGCAAATGGAAACAGATAACGAAGAGCAGTTAATATTAGAAGGTCAAATGCAAACCATACAAGGTAAAATAAGAAAGAAAGTAGATGGTATAGACTATTTTATGGTCGAACTATCTAGAAAAGAGCATCTTATTGACGCAGAAATAGAAGCTATCAAGCAAGAACAAACTAGATTAAGAGTGAGGAAAAAAGCAGTAGAAAGTTTAAAAGACTACTTTAATAAATCACTCTTGCCTATGGTTGTATCAGAACTTGGTGACGAAAACGGAGTATATGAATCCGATACTGCAAGATATAAGTTGTACGAAACTCTTGGACCAGTAGCTATAGTAGATAAAGATGCTATACCTGATGTCTACAAAACGTGGGAACACGTAGAGAAGATTGATAAGAAAGCGGCTAGAAAGGTCCTTAACCAAGGTGAGGCTATTCCCGGCTTTTATGCTGAGAAAGTAAAACGAGTTAGGAGAAGTTAATGAGATTATTAAATGGTCTTTTAAGAGGAAACATTATAAACAATAATCTAAACAAAGGTTTGTATTTAAGTATATTAAATCTATTTAGATTTGGCTTTGTGTTTATGCAATCAAAGTCACAGTTTGATATTGATTTCTCTATTAGTTTCTGGAAATTCGGAACTCACTTACACTTTACGAAAGGAGAAAGTAACTTATGCCAAGACAAAAGCAATCCCAAAAATCAATGATATTAAAGATGCTACAAGACGGAGTTAAAGTTAATCCAATGTTAGCTTTAAATTCGTGTGGATGTTTCAGGTTAGCGGCTGTAATATGCGACTTAAGAAAAGATGGTCACAAAGTAAAGACCAATAAGATTGAGTCACATACTGGTAACAAATATGCAGAGTATACTCTAGCGTAACAAACTAAAGGGGGGTAGTTAATCCTATCCCCCTACAGCATTATGAAAAAAGAACAATTTAAAGAAAAACTATATCCTATACATAAGACATTCTGGAACAAAGCTTATAAAAAGTTATCTTCAAAAATGTCTACGCTAATGTCTTCTTTAAAAAGAAGAAGTATAGAAGCGGACGTAAAATGTACCATAGATAAAACAGATATAAGAAAAATGTTTTATGATATATATGGAAAAGGATGTTGTTACTGTGATAAAAGATTAGACTATAGAAATATAGCCTGTGACCATATCATACCCCTTGCTAAAAACGGACCAAGCACAAAAGAAAACTTACAATTAATATGTAAGACTTGTAATACAAGAAAGGGACCGTTAGATGAGCAAGACTTTATATTGTTAATGCAATTAGTGGGTGGATTACCAGACGAACTAAATAAATATGTAATGAGAAAACTTGCCAAAGGAGGCAGATGGTAATGAAAATAATAACAGCAAAAGAAGCTAGTAAACCTTTTACTAGAGAAGAGAAAAAACGACATCGAGAACAAGAAGCGAGTTATAGGCGTGGTTATCGTCACGGTTATGACCAAGCACTAGACGATGCAAAAGAAGGAACTACGAACTATCATTATAAATTCTTTAATAAAGTTCTTATGCCTTGGACTTACTTTAAAGATAAGCTAAGTAAAAAAGGCAAAATAATGGTATTTCCACCAAGTATTGAAGGGGAAGTAAAATGAAGACTAATGATAGAGTATTAAATCTTGTTAAAGATAGATTAAAACTAGGACAAAAGAAATATGGACAAGACATACCATTAAACGGAGAAGGCGGTAGAGACAACTTAAAAGAATCAACAGAAGAAATGCTTGATTTAGTAGTTTATTTAGCCGCAGTATTACTTGAACAGTATGATAAAGAAAAGAAAGACAGGCAGAGCAATAAAAAAACAGTACAACCTGACGAACTTGCAATCATATTTAAAGGTATGTCTTTATTAAGTTCTCAAGCTTTTGAAGAAAATCAAATGCAATACGGACACAAAGTCAACGATTTGATGAAAAGTATGAAAGAGAATTGTAATTGGAATAAAGAAGACGAACAAAACTTGCAAAGAACTGGAGAGTTTACTAAATGTATACCCGGTTCTAATTGCGATTAAAATGAAAGAGTCCCACATTAGTCTGAGTTTGTAACCGAAAGGTTGCTCAGTGAGGAATAAGAGTAGCAATAATGGAATAATCCTAGCGATACTTAGACCAAAAAAGATAAAGGAAGACAAATGTAAACTGGTTGGCGTCAGGGACTCTTCCAGAATTAAAAATAGAGAGAGTATCTCGACGGAGATTAGGGAAGTACATAACTACCTCGAAGCCTTGTAACTCTTGGATAAAATAAAAGTCCTGCCGGTAGGCAACTCTCTCTATAACTTAACAAGGTCCTGACCGAAGTATGAAACTATACAACGAAGTTCTTTACACGGCAGTGTCTTATCTCTCAACGTGTAGTGGATAGTAGGAGGGACCTTGTTTCTTTATGAAAGGATAATATGAAGAAACCTAAACAAAGACCTTATAAAGGCACAGATAAAAAACCAATAACTGATATGTCGGAACGTAAAAGAGCGGCGTTAAAACTATGGGCTAACTATCACGCTAGTAGAAAATTTAAACGTAGCAAACAATTATTAACTGAACCAACTATCAAAATTAAAGTAGGAGGAGAGTATGACAAAAACAGAGATTAAGAAAGCATTTAAAGACCATAATATTCAACTTGGTTCTGGTTCAATGGACCAAGTAATGTATGAATTAAAATGCGTAGTAAATAGAATGGCTAAGCGTTGCCAAGATGGTAACCTTAAAAGATTAACCCCAGAGCTATTTTACATAGCAATGGGGCGTTTGAGCGAATAACTACTTGCCATAGTCTAGTCGCAATATGTAGGGGGCTTAAATCCTTTTGTCCCCTGCATATTATCATATTTTTTTATATCACAGTTAGCAGTTTGCGAACTTTATAGTAGATTAGAAAAGAAACTTTTAGCATCAGCATCTCCTTTCTTAGCTTCCTGTAAAAAATTACCACCCTGTATATATGGTACACCTGTAAATTTCTCAACAGCATAGAATGGATTCTCTATAGCTCCACCGGGTCCTACAACATCCTTAATGATTCTACCAAACGGTAGTAGTGTGTATAAATAATAGTCGGTCATCTTATCCCAATTACCTTCTACTAATCCTTCGTATATAGGTTGGTCAAATCTAAACAAAGGAGGCTTGACTATAGAAAGTGGTCCAGCAGGGTGACCAAAAAAAGCACGTTCTCTTTCTTCATCGTCACCAAACATAGCTGATGCTGTATCTTGAAACCAATTCCAAGGAGCTGGAAGTGCGTTATCAAAAAGACTATACATAAACATACTAGATAAACCATAAACCATAAGGTCAGCAGTAACTAATCGCTTAGCACGATTATACTCTGCTGTACCCGGTGTAAACCCTCTTAACCTAGCTTCATTTAACAAGTCTTTTCTAAAACGAACTGAGTTCCAACTCCACAACTGGAAACGTGACATTACCCTACCCAAGGCACTGTTAGTCCACATTGGTCTAAAAGGAGCAGAGTATAAAAACTGTGTAGATTTAACTCCCCTCCTACCCATCTCTATTAAAAAAGGGTGGTCATAATCTCTTATAGCACCACCAAAATTCTTTTTAGCTTGTAGATAGTGTGCTATAAAAGCGTCTCTACGTAGAGTTCTTTCAGGTCTACGCATAAACCAAGATGCTTTATTCCACATACTATCTGTAATTTTGTGTTTCTTTATTAAAGCTGTTAGCTCTGTATTTTTTAAATCTTCTTTGCCTTTTAACTTTCTAGAAAAATCTCTAATAAAAGATTCCATTCTACGACCACGAAGTTCTTTATTCATACCAGCTTCATACAATAAAAACTCTTCAACAATACCTAAACCCTCAACCCATTTCTCTACATCTCTCATACTACGCCATTCGGGATTGACATTTGTTTTTAAATAATCAATATCTCTAGCGTTTTTTAAGTTCTGTACACCTGCACTAATTCCAGTATGTATTTGACCACCAAATAAATTAGTAATAGCAGACTTAGGGTGAGCAAGTAGTGATGCCATTTGCCACTTAGCTTCTAACCCGCTCCAAAATTGTAATTTACTTTGACTATACTCGTTTAATTCTTTAGCATCTTCTTTAGATATATCATATTTCTTTAGTGCTTTACTTGTTATACCAAGCTTATCACGAATAGACTCAATCCTATTTCTCATATTACTATCAGCAAAAGACATATAAGGAGTCCACTTTAATTTCATTTTTTTATCATTTATTAAAGCATCTGGAATATCTGTAGGATAACCCATAGAACTTTGAGTATAAAGCTTTAAAAAATTAGCCCATCTAGTAGCTAATGCTTTGTCTTTGGTTTGCTTTCTAAATTTTCTATAAAACTCTTGTATATGAGACCGAGACAAAGTAAGCATACTTTCTTTATAAAACGAATCTACCAAGTTCTTGATATTAGCTTCATAAGCTTCAGCATCACGGGACCATCCAGCTAAATGAGAATCTCTTTGATATTGGCTATATGGTTGCTTAAAACCTAAAGGTAATATTTGTTTAGCACCTTCTCTTTTCTTATCACCTGCCGCTTTTTGATAAACGTCTTGCATAGCTTCAAAGTTTTCTTCACTAATAGATTTTGGTGCCCAATCACCAGTCATTGTTTTTGACTGATAGATAAGTTTTTTAGCCGCTTGGTATTTATCTTTCTTTGATAATTTACTGTTTGCAAAAATTGAATCAAGAGATTTAGATAATTGTGCATCTACATTCTTTCTATCAAAAGATACGTGAGGAAAATAATACTCAGAATCCCAAACTTCTGTAATTTTTTTACCAAGACCAAGTTTACCAGCATACTCTTTTAAAAGCTTGGTATTTCTTTTAGCTATTGGTAATGAGAATTTTAAACTTATTAACTTGTTTAGTTCTTGCATTCCGTTAATACCAAACTTATTAATATCAAATCTTTCGCCTCTCCTAAACTTCTCTTTAGAATACTTTAAATATTTATTATATAAAGCATCTAAACCTTTCCAAGTAGGATTACCATTTCTATCGTAAGCAACCTTAGTAAAATTATCAAACCAATCAGCATCACCATTAATCATAGTCTCTAAAGCTTTGTTTTTTCGTGTGTAAATATCGTTAATATTCTTTACTATTTGCTCACCAGTTAAGTTAACAGTACCATCTTTCAATGGTATAGGGAATACTTTCTTTTTTAATTTCTTATACAAAGGCTGAACTTCGTTGTAATTATCCATATAAGCTTGTTGCTTAGACATAAGTAAGGGGTCATCACCCATAATTTCTTTTAATGCGTGAACCATACCTCTTTCTCTTACAGAAACTGCAATCTTGTGGAAATCATTACCAAATTCATTTGTTTGAGTGTAAGGAGCCAACTCATCTCTTAATCTATTAGTTTCTTCTTCACTTGTTTGTAAAGAAAACTCAGCACCTTTCCAAGCAAAGTTTTGTAAATCACCAATAACGGTAGTAGGTCTTATGGACCTACCCATAATACTATTGTTAAATCTATCTTTAAACGGCGTAACATCAGCTTTCCACTTTACCATACCCGGATATTTTAACCACTCTCTTTGATTAGCTTCTGGAAATCTATTCCAATATCTTCTTTCTATTTCAGGTCTAGTATCTTTCTTACCACTAACCCAACTAATAAATCTAGTCCAAGTACTACCATCTCTCATATCCTGAAAGAACCTTTCAAGACTTTCAAAATCTTGTTTAGTAGCCATATTAATATTTTTTTGGAACATACTACGAAACAAACCGTTAAAGTCTCTTGAGTCTAAGTTATGGTAATGCTTTAAATGGTTCATTAATTTGTATGTTGTACTTAATAAATCTTTATCTTTTATTTTACCTTTTTTACCTCCAGCCCAAGGCTCAATATAATCCATAAAATACCTACCTGATTCATCAAGGTCTGATGCTTCTATAATTTTATTTTCTACAACACCAGTTTCAGTTTTGTATTTTGCTTTAGTAGTAGTTTCAGCTTTTTTAGAAACATCTTTTATAAATGTTTCTTCTTCTTTTGGTACAGGATTTATTTCTTTATATAATTTATTATATTCATCAAGATGTTGTCTTATGCTTTCGTCTTTAACGTTTTTACTAGCAAAACCTATTCTCATTAATGATGTATTTTGACCATTCTTTCTTAGCATTTCTTTAAACTTAACTTCATTCTTTTTTAGTTTAGGCTTTCTATCTAAAAATTCTAATAACTTTTTGTTTGTTCTTTGAAAAGTTCCAAGTACCATAGAGTCATACAAATTTTGTAAATTAGCTTTCTTTAATGCCTTTTTGTCAAATAGTATCTGTCTATCAATTTCTGTTTGATTCTTAGCGGACTCTCCACCTTTTTTCTGAAGCCCTAAATACTTTAAGAAACCTTCTCCTGTTTTTTTATCACCCGTTTCTTCTACAACTTTTTGTATGTCTAGTCTCAACTCATCTCTAGATTTCTTAACCCAATAAGAACTATTTTTTAAAGCGTTAACCATTAAGTTAACTTTCTTAAAATCTTCGTCACTTACATTTCCCGCATCTCTAACACTTAGTATATGTTTAATAGAAGACATATCGCTCAAATCGTTTACTAGGAAATCTTCAGCTTGATTTAATTTATATTCTAAGTATTGCAACCTATCTTTAACTGTTGTGTTAGCTTTTTTAGATACAAACTTACCATACAAGTGACTAGGTATATTCCCCATCACTCCTCTTTTTTGACCATTTACTTGTGCATCATATTGTGGATGCCATTTACTATGAAATAAATCCCAGAACTCAGATTTATTATTAGCTAACCTTACTCTATTCTCTAACTTGTATAACCTCTTAGATATAATCTGTCTCATTAAAGGACCTTGTCTACTTATCATACTTGTTCTATCGAATAGTTTTAATAGTTCAGGTCTATCTGTGAACTCTCTCCTATTTGAGCTATATAGTTGATTTAAAGCTTCAGAGTCTAGCCTTCTAAATATATTATCTTCATAAGGTATTTTTTTATATTCCGTTGCAATAAAGTTTAATAAATTTCTTTGTGACTCTCTAGGAACCCAATCAATAGAACCAACCCCTGCCTGTATATCACCTAAACTATACTTGTTTCCAGTTAAAAAATCACGACCATATAAAACATTGTTAGCTTGAGAGTAATTACTATGTAAACCTTTTTGACTAAATTTCTTTAGCATTTCTTTTAATGGTGTAGTATTTCTATTTAAATCACTAGCAGTAGTAAATATGTATCTTTCTTTATCTAGCTTACCAACCTTCTTATGATACATAAACTCATAATTAAATAAACTATCATTAAGTATTTGTTTTATTTCAGAGGCAGACCTAATGCCCATTTCATCCATAGGGTCAGCTCCTAAGTTTATTGCCGCTCTAGATAATTGTTTAAATCTTTCAATAGCTTTTTTAGGCGTTTGTTTTACATAAGCTACTTTACCTTGTTTTGTTTCAACCGGGAAATAATACGCACCTTTTTGTATTATAGTAGGTAGGTACTGACCTTTAACATATTTTACTGGTCCGTAAGCAGTGCTTTCTGATAGTCTTATAACATCGTATGCAGAAGCTAAAGCTTGTCTTGTAGTTACAGCTCCACCTAATGTTTCTCTGCCTTCATAAGCCGCTTCACTCATAGTTGCTCTAAGATTAGGGTCATACTTACTAATAGGATTAGAGTTCATCTCTATTAATTCTTTATCACTTTTAACAAATTGTTTTCTTGCGTCTTCGTTCTTAGCTGGTATTTGATTTCCATCTTTATCTACAAATTCATTTAACTGACCTTTGTATATTTCTTTCCATTCTTTCCACATACCAGACTTACCACCAAAAAATATAAAAGCTTTGTCTCCATCAAGGTCTGCACCACCAAGTGCATCCATAACCCTTCCGTGTAATAATACTCCTTGACCTTTTGCTCCAGTAAATCCTCCAAACTTTAATGCGTGTGCACCACTTTGTGAGTCCATAGGAACTCTCATTGCTACACCTTCAAGTATATCCTCGATAAGCTCTTTGTTCTCTTTGTATATGCCGTTATCTTTCTTATTGTATTCATCCCATATTTTACCAAGCGTTTCATACCCGCCGTTAAAAAACGGGTCGTATATCTTTTTAGCCCTAGCTCCATCATCTAAATAAAAAACATCTTGTCTGTCATCTATATCTATCTTGCCCCACATTCCGTGGTCAAATGGTCTCATCCTAGCTTTCATACCATTCTTTAGCTTAGGTCTACTTATCCTATCTACAATATAATTTTTAACAGCATTCTGTCTATAATTCTTAGCAAACTTGTGCATATAAAAACCAAGGTTACCTTTAGGGTATAGCTCTCCAACTCTATCTAGTATACCTTCAAACTCACTAACCTCAACAAGACTTTTTGCATATTCATCTTTTACTATCTCAGCTTCTTTAGCTGTTTCTCTGGTAGTTTCTATATTCTTTTGTATAATTTTATCGTATACTCTACTAGCAAACCCTTCATCTTTAGTATTTGTAACAGCTTCTGCTAATTTTTCTAAACTAACATTGTCTATGTCTTCAAGTATTTTTCTTTCAGACACATCATTAGGGTTTTTTATATGAGCATCCCAAGCTTTATTTAATTCAGAATCACCTTCTACAGACCTTTTAATTATTTCATCAGACATACTTTTAATTAAATCTGGATTTGTCTTATCTTTACTAAAGTGCATTATCGTAGACCACATTTGCTTAGCAAACTTTGCACCAACTAAATCATTTGTTGAAGTCGTTTCGCTTAAGATAGTCCTTATGTCTCTTAAAGGTATATTGTATTTAGGTCCTTCTATCCATATATCACCTTGTATATCTTTTGACATAGGTATGGCATATACTGTTTTGCCTCTTAGTTCAGGGTTAAGAACTTTATTGCCTAGTTTAACTGGGACCGCTTTACCAGTTACTTTATAACCTTGTTTTTTCCAAAAATTTATGTTGTCGTGTTTTTCTGTTCCTTCCTTTTTTCTACCACCTACAGCCATTATCTGTATATCTCTTAATCCTTGTGACCTTTTGTAATTTTCTACTAAATCAGCAAACTTAGAACCAATACCTTTATTTCTGGCTTCTGGCATTAAATATATATCACCTATTCTTTCTTGAGGCAACTTTTTACCGCCAACTTTAGCATTTTCTGCATTTATAAAAAGACCTTTATTGTTTAATAGTTTTCGGACCTGAGCTTCAAAATCTATTCTTTCAATTTTATCACCAGCACCCTTAAATCCTTTAACATTTACATTACCAAACTTTCTAAATCCCATCTGTTTTATACCAGATTCTGGTGCTAATGCGTGTATACCTTTTTTCCTCATAGCTTCTTGCAACTTTGGTGAAGCTTCAAAGAACATATACTTGCCTAACATAGCTCCATATTTAGCGTTAGGAGACACGATAAAAGATTTGTTGACTCTACCTTCGTTTGTTATACCATTTGACTTATTTAAAGCATATATAAATTCAGGCAATGCAGGTATACCACCATCAAAACCTTCAGGTCTTTCCATATTTTTTCTATCAGCTTTAAAATTATCTTTGTCAATACCTACGCTATCATCCCAAATAACCAAACTGGCTTCATCTTTTTTCTTACCTACAAACTCTAATGGCTCCCAGTCTCTAGGTAACTTATATTCTTTTTTAAATCGTGCTTTAAAAGACTTTAAATATTCGTTAGCTACTCTAGTATTTGTAGTTTGACCAGAGTTAAACCATATCTGAGCTCTTTTATTGTAAGCTTTAGCATCTTTAATAAAACCTTTACTTGATAACATTTTATTAAGCATTGCTGGTATATCTTTTTGTGCTACATTAAAACCGAAGTTATTATGTATGTCGTAGTATATATTATTTATCAAGGAGTCTTTATAATAGTTGTCGTTAACCCCTCTAAATTTTTGTTTATACTTTATACCCATTTTTAATAAATGTTTAGAAAATTTTCCTTTATCAAAGCCATTGTTTTCAAAAGCTTTTTGTATCATATCTAAATCTTTTTGTCTATTAGCAGGGTCTACCATAGGATGTTTTTTAACAAAGTACATTGCCGCTTTATCACCACGACCTCCAGTATAATAATAACCAGCTTGGTCTAAATCTTTAGCTATTTTACTCTTAACCATACGTATAACATTTTTTGCTTTAGCTGGTTTACCATCAGGACCAATAGTTTTATCTAATGCGTTTTGTAATCTTCTTACATCTTTACCAGTAAACCCATATTCCTCACCTTTTCTAACAAAGAAGTCAGCTATCGTATAAAAGTTCTCTTGAGGTTTACCAAGCTTGGTATTTATATTATTAAAAATCTCTTGCATTTTAGGTGGTTCAAATAAAAGTTCTTTCTTCTCTCCTGTAGGACTAACTCCCTTATCTACAAAACCTACTTCACCATCTGCAAAAAATGTCTGTAAAACTAATCTTTTCTTCCTTGTTTGCTCAGCCCAGTTTCTCCACCAGTCTATTTCTTTTTGCTCTATGTTGTTTAGTTTATACTCTTTTTGTATAAAGTCAATCATTTCTTTAACAGCACCATCTTTAGGTCTAGCTATACCTTGTACAGTAGTGTGTAATTCATCCCACTTTTTAGCTATTTTTAAAGACTCTACTAACCTATCAGCCATAGTACTCTTACCAGTTCTTGGAGTAATGTATTTATCTACATATCCTTTACCTCCAGAAATTTTACCGGGTAAGTTATCAATTTGATTAATGTGCATATCAAGGTCTTGATACTCTTCACTATTAGGATTGTCTTTTATAATATCTTTTACTTTTTTTATATCTGATTTTAATACAGGGTCTATTAGCTCTCCTTCTGGGTTAAGCTCTGCACTATCAATATTTTTCTTAACCATCTCATCCATTGTTTTTTCAATGTCTTTTTGTGTTAAGCCTTCGTTCTTCATAGCTTGATTCTGTAACATTAAAGTAGCCGCTTTAACCTCAGAATCCGCACCAAACCAAGCATCAAAGTCTCTTTTTACAAACTTCTGCATTTCTGGTGTCCAAGTGTCATATTCAGGATGTAGCTCAGGGTCCGGTACTTTACCAAAAGATTCTTCGTAGCCATACTTATTCTTAATAGTGTCGTGTATAGCTTTTCTTGATAATCTTGTTTGTAACGGAGTGTCATTAAAACTAAAAGCGGCACCCATTACATATTCATAGATTTCTTGTTCAAGAGGTAATGGACCATTGTGCTGATATTCCGCTAGTTCTTTAGATACAATACCTGATACAGCCGCTCTAACAGAATAATCAAATAACTGACCACCAGTTAATGTTTTAAGCTTAGGCAATCCAGTAGAGGCGTCTAATTGAGTTGCTTGTAATTTCTTACCAAACCCCGGCATATTACCTAACGCTCTAAAACCACCACCATAAACACCACCCCAACCTACAGCTTCTAAAGCTCTAGGCATACCTTCATCTACTATCCCTCTCCAATCAGATACACCACTAGCTATACCAAGATGAAAAGCTCCTTGTAATACATCACCTATTTTATTTTCAGATGAAAAGATTTTAGCAATACTAGGAGCGTCTCTTTTTAATGTGGGATACGCTTTAGACATTGTTTGAGTAGCTTTGTTTGCTACTCTCATAGGAATTGATTTGTTTCGAGTAAATTTAGCTATAGCTTGTAAAGGCTTTATAAATTTTGAACCCGGTATATAGCCTAAGAAACCTGCTAAACTACCAAGTTGTCTAGCTATTTTTTCTGGAGTAGTGTCAGGTTCGTCATCTCCTTGTATTATATTAGCACTAAAACCTTCACCCCAGCCAGAAGCAAATTGTTTTAAGCTACCCATTATCATATTATCTTGATGTTCTTTAGAACGAGCAAAAGGAATACGATGATATTCTGCGTGTTTTTGCAGGTTCTCTATCTCTTTTTCATTACCTTCCCAAAGAGATGGTTGTAACCTATACTTAACTACAGATTCTCGAGTTTGTTCTTTATTGGCTTTAGGCTCCCAAGGTGCCTTTTGCATTGCCATATTTTAATTTATATCTTCTTTTAATATATTGTAAATGTCGTAAACATCTTTAGCTAAAAAAGCTCCTGTAACTACACTACCTATTCCATAGGTACCTACACTAAATAAAGAACCTAAAGCACCTTTTGCCATTAATCCAGCAAGATAAGCACTTCCTTTTTTCTTTACTATCTTATCCATTATATGCTTAGAACCTTTTTCTTTTACCAAGGTTTGTAATTGTTTAAGCATTCTTGGTGCCATCTCTGCACCCATTGCTGTACCTGCTATTTCACCTACTTCTTCACCGGTATCACCACCAATAGCTCCACCTATGGTTCCCATAGTTAAGCCACCCATTGTTGCCCCTGCTATTCCATATCCAAATAGTTTAAAACCTTTAATTTCTTTATTAGCAATTTTATCAAGTAAGCTATAACCACCTTGTGTTTCAGATATAACTTTAGCTAAGCCTTTTTTAGTAACTCTTTCACCTTTTTGCACCATAGAATTTATAGCATCATCTACTATTTTACCCTGTTTTTGACTCATTTCTCCTGTAGCTACCATAGTTTTAACTTGTGCTTTGTGCATAGCTAACTTTCTTTGAGGTATAACGTGGTCAGCTTCATCAAATAAACTTCCCTGTTTACCACCGCTAAATTTAACATCAGAAGATTTCTCTGGTGTCTTAATTCTTCTTAACTCATTGTTGTTTTGTATTGCTCGTTTTCTTATCTGTTCAGCAGTCATTCTATAAGGACTACCTACTGTCGGAGGTAATACTGAACTTACACCTTGACCCGGAACAACCTGCACAGCTACATTGCCTTTCATTTTAGGAGCTATATTTCTATTCTTTAAATTCTTTATTCTCTTAGCTTCTCTATCAGCACTGAATTTTTTATTATCAGAACCAACTCCTTTACCGCCAGAATCAGAATAGTTTTTCCAAGCGGCTTTAGCTTTAGCTTCTCCCTTGCCACCATACAATATATCTTTTTGCCACTCAGCAAATTCTTTTTTACTTGCATTAGGATTTAACCCTCTCCAAGCTTTACTAGATTCTTTAACGTGATTCTTCCAACTACCAGCATTAGCTACTTTTTTAATAGTTTCAGAAGATAAATTACCACCAAATATTTCTTTTAGAGCACCAAACTTTCCTCTTTTAGCCGCATACATAGCCGCACCAAAAACACCTACACCTGTTCCTACTTTTCCATAGTTTTCTTCCCACCAGTCTCCAACTTTATAGCTCTCATCTACATCGTACAATTCAGCAAGTCTAGAGTAAGTATCATCATCCAACATACCAAACAACTGATTTCTTTCACCATCTTCCATTCCTCTTAATTGTTTGTTAATTAATTCAGGTGCATCTTCACCATACTCATCTATTAACATAGTAAGTTTTCTTGAATTGTTTTTAGCTTCATTTGCTTTACCAACTTCAACAAACTGCTGGAATTGTGCAAAATTACCACCTACTTCAGCTTGATATTTTTTATATAAATCAGCCATTTTTGTTGGGTCACTAAATTTTTGTGATTCTTTTACAAGAGGGTCAGAGCTTTGACTATACAACATATCAGCATTACGATTAAACCAGTCTTCAGATTTTCTGTTAACACCCATAACCCTTTGCTGTTCTTTAAGGTTAGATATCTGATACTTACCCATAGCTTCTTGCATAGCGGCTTGTTTTCTTTGTATAGCTTTTGCCTGTAAATCTTCTTCAGGCATATCCGGGTTTAAGTATCCAGAAATCCTAGCTTGTTTAATCTCAGCCATTAGACTAATCCTCCGTTTTGGTATGCTCTAAGTTTACTTATAAAACCACCTTCTTGGAATTGCTGTAAGTCAGGTCTCATCATTCTATCGTCATATACTGCATCTGGTGGCGGAGGTGGTGGAGTTGCTTCAGGAGCAGGTAAGCCAACAGGTGCTCTATTTGCATTGTCAAAATACTTTTGCATTGCTCCCATAGTTTCTGGACCAAACTTTCCATCAACTGATATTCCACCTAATGCTTTTTGTACAGTCATTAATTGCTCAGGTTTTAAACTTTTTAAGCTATCCATATCTTTAACTTTATCAAGTATAGCGGCAGGTATTACTTTGCCATCTACTCCTTCCATTTCTACCCCACGCTTCCCTACTTCACCATCTTGAATATCTTTACTTACTTGGTCTTGAGGCATATCTGTTTCAGGTAGCTTTATATTATCAGCATCGTTTACATAACCTTGTTGTTTTGGTTTTGTTGCACCATCTTTACCAGTGTGAAATTGTACATCAGATTGTCCCATTGATGAAAAAGGCATATCTTCGTTAGCCATATCTACTACATTACCAGCAAAACTCATACCTTTACCAAGCCTTTGTAATAAACTACCTTTTTCTTTACCACTTGCTAAATCTTCATAAGATGCTTTATTATCAGTAAGTCCTTTGTATCCAGCTTGTAATGCTTTACCTGCCCCAACACCTGCACCAGCTATTCCTTGACCTATGCCAACAAGTCCACTTAAAGAATCTTTACCAAACTCTTTAGCACCTCTACCTATAGTAGTTGCAAGGTCAGCACTTCCTCCTCCAGCGTCTCTTATTTTTCTAGCTTCTGCTTCTCCTATAGGATTGCCTTCACTATCTGTAGAAGACATAATACTTTCTAGTTTACCTGCGGCTACTGGATTATCCATATACCTGTCTTTCATTCCTCCAAGCATATTACTAACACCAGATAGTAGCCCTCCTTCACCTGTTGCCGCTCCAGCCGCTTTACTTGCTAAAGCTGTTTTACCAGCACCTATCAACGAAGGGGCTAAAGCCATAGCTAAACCACCAAGTAAGTATCCCTGCTTACCATCTTTGGTTATATAGCCACCTCGTTGTACGTATTGTTTATAACTATCATCTTTAAAACCTTTAGCCATTCTACCTGCAAATAGTTGAGATTTTAACATTGCTTCTTTTAAAGGAGACTTTCTATTTTTTGGAGCACCTTTTACAGGAACAGGAGCTCTAAGTTTTGCTAGTCTCATATCTTCTTTTTCTTGATTTCTTTTATCAGCTAATTGCGTAGCATTTAATGGTCCGTCACCATACATCTTTTTATAGTCTCTACCCATCTTATCAATACGGGCACTATGACCAAGCTCGTCAAATTCTGCTAACATTTTATCATCAGCTCCAGCAGTTTGCATAACCGCTCTCATATTAAGCATACCCATAAGACCTTGAGTTTTTTCTATACCATCACCACCCATAACTCCTTGGACCATAGCCATAATATTATCTTTTTCTCCATACTTAACAGCGTTATTAGCTTGTTGAAGTATGTCTTCTCTCTTCATACCCGGACCATAATAAGAGTTAGGTGCTGATGCGTATAATTCTTGCCTATCTCGCTCTTGTCTTTCAGCTCTTTCTGCATCAGCTTTTCGTATCATCGTGTTTGTATATAGTTGGTTTCGTCTTTGAATATCTTCACTAGCTATCATATTATCTACGTTAGCTTCAGCTCTTGATTGCATTGTAGCGTTGTTATCCATCATTCTTTTTAAAGCTGGATTAGACCTCATATCGTCTGGGGTATAACCTAACTCATCTACCAAGTAATTAGCTTGAGCCATTTGAGTAGGGTCCATTTGAGGTGGCTGAACAGTGTTGCCTAAGCCTCCTGTTAATTCAGAAAAAGTTATCTTACCTTTATTCATTTTATTAAAAGTTTCAACTCCACCCGGATTATTCATAGCTACATCTCGTATAGCTTCTCTTCCTATATCTCCACCTAGACCTCTAGCTTGGTCAAATTGATTTCTTAAGTTAGCTTCTTGAAGAACTTTCTGGTCCATTTGTTGATTTTGAATCCTTGCTCTTCTGTCTTGCTGTGCATTGTTAACGGGCATACCTGTAAACTTAGCTTGAGCTGGTAAATTTTTAAGGTAATTGTCTGTTAAATTTTTACGTTCGTTTTTCTTATTAAATAATTGATAGTTTCTATCAGCATCACTATGAGAAATAGACTCTACGTTTATAGCGTCTAATCTTTTTAAACCAGATAAATACTTTTCTAAATTTTTATCCGCCATAAAGATACCCTCCCATTCTCATTTTAACTTTTCCTTTATCAAATCTAGGAGCTTTTTCATTATTAATTTCATCAAGATTTTCTTTACCTATGGCATTAACTGCATTTCTATTTAGTACATATTCGCCGGGTTCTAGTTTAGCATCTACTACATCACCGGGCAGTGGGCTGTATTGACCACCTTCTTGATATCTATTCATACCCTGTGCTTTCCTTTCTGCTGATGCTTTTCTTCCAAATTCCCTTCTCATTTCGTCATATCTATCTCTATCTACTTGATTAATTAAATCTTCGTTGCTTTCTTTGAAAATTTTACCTGACCTATGTCTACCATATAAATGCCCTGCTACGCCTAATAAAGCAGGACTAACACCTGTTGCCATACCTAATAAACCTGCACCAAGCTGTCCTTTAACTCCACCCATAAACTTTTCACCTTTCAGTCCTTGGTTGTATCTAAACATATGAAGTAAAAAACTACTGTCATCTGTAGGACCATTACCTACTGGTTTAGGATTTTCTGGGTCTTCTACTTCACCACCTGTATTATATCCTACTGCACCACCTTCTTGTAAAAAAGAACTTGCTCCACCTAAAGCCATTGCAGGGTTACCCATTAGTAATCCACCGCCAATTTTTAAAGCTCCACCAAGCATTGCACCTTTTCTAGCCTGTGCCCTTGCATCAACTTTTTTATTGTACTCTCTAGCAGATTCGCCCATATTAAAACCTGATTGTGCAATCTGACCTTGATTAGCTAAGACACCGCCCATTGTTCCAAGTGCACTTTCTTGCTGTTGAAACATTCCTTTTTGATATTGGTCCATAACTCCAGACTGAGCTTTTCTTGCCATATCTTGTTGTTGGAAAGCCATTGCCGCCGCTGGAGCACCACCCGCACTAGCCGCTCCTCTTTGTGCTAACCTAGCTGATTCAGCCGCATTGTCAGCACTACTACTTTCCATCATTGCTAATCTAGAACGATTTAACTCACTATTAACATCCATTTGTTGCTCAGCAATACCCATCATTTTTTCGTAACCAGTATTGGTACCTGCCATTGCTTTATTATAACGACCTTGCTGTGCTTCAATGTCTATAGCATCTTGCTTACCAGACTTTTTATCTATCCAATCACTTAACCAACTCATATCTATACCTTATGTATCTATTTAATATAACTATTTTTTAAATTCAAAACCACTCACAGATGAATTACTTGACCTTATCCAACCCTTAACGCTTTTTATCTCCACATAAGGCGTATCTTTATCTATAATTACTCTTATAGAACCAACTTTACCACTACTAGATGTTTTATCTTCACCCTGTATTAGCTCTTTTAACTCATCAATTTTGTTTGTTACTTCTTGCCCAAAAAACTTATCAGTATCACCTTTAAATATTCCAGAAGGTTTACCAATAGCTTTTGATTTTTTAATAATCTTTTTAATTTTCATTATTTAGGTCTCTTAGGTTTGTAAATTACCGATGTTGCTTTAGCTCTGACATCACGATTAGTATTACTACCAGCTATCTTTAACTTTACCCAATGCAGTTTCCCATTATCTACATTAGCTAATTTAATAGCTGTATTAGTACTGCCAGAAAAACTACTACTTACATCTTGACCACTTTGCCAAGCTGAATTGTTTTCTGGAACTTTGTATTGTAAACTAATATTAGCTCTGTCAGAGCCTTCTACTTTTATGTTCCTGACTTTCTTGTCAACCATAGTCTCACCCATACCCAGTTTCTTTGAGTGCCACTCCCAATCGGCTCTTTCACTAGTCCTACTTAAATATTTTTGTATCTTGTTATTATCTAATAATAATACAGTATGTCCATCTTTTGTTAATAATGTGTCTTTTACTTTTCCATCAGTTTGCCAAAGGTCCCATCTCCTTTTACCAAGTGAATATGCCCAGCATAAGTTATATGCAGTACCGCTTATTGTTCTTGTAAAAAATAATAGTATTGATTTTCTTTTAGCATCATAACCAAATCTTACATTGTCTTTTTCTTCGTTAGTTAAATTTAACCAACCGTAATCATCTACATTTAATATTGGTCCTCCTATAGGACTAACTTGAGGTGTAGATATATAAATATTTCTGTAATCTGCCCATATAAACCCAGCATCAGTAACCATTTTAGTTTGAGTGTTTATACAACCAATACCCTCTACAGTATCTTCAGTATATAAAGTTTCAGGATTTACCATAGCCATTTGATTATTACTAAAAGCAAAAAGTTTACCTTGAAAACCCTGTAAAGCTATAGGTACAAAAGGTAGTTGTAAAAAATCTTTAGACCAATCAAATACAGAATACTTAGCAGGTTGAGACCTGAATACATAATTACTAGCATCTTCTACTTCTGAGTGGCTACAATTACCAACAAACATATACCCATTAAGCTGAGCATTACAGCTATAATTTATATGTAGATTGTACATATTCTCACTAAGTCCATTAATAGCTTCGTATGTAGCTTCAGCGTCTCCTGTGTCAATTACATCAAACTCAAAATAACCTGTAGTTGCATTCCATCCAAAAGATTTTAAAGAAACTTCTTGTATAAATCTATATTGACTTTGTGGGTCAGTAGAACCATCTGTAAGAGATATAGCTCTATAAACTGCAACTCCTGTAACCCTAGATGGTATTTCAAATCCACCTTTAATTTGTACAGTTACTTTTAAATGTGTTCCAACATCCTTAGCACTTGCTAATTCAACAGCAGGGTCTCCTCCATCAGTTGTCTCATCATCAGGGTCATTATCATCACCAGCAGGACCTGCCGATGTTGTAGATATAAATGCAGTTTCTTGATATCCATCTAATACTAAAGAGGCTCTATAAAAAGCAGTGTTAACTCCTAGTGGTCCAGCCCAATCAGTTCCTGTCACTGTTACTGGTGTAGTTATGTTAAAATAATTACCACCACCTGAACTAAATAAATTAGTAGTAGTCCCTCCATTCCTAGCTATCATTTTAAAAAAAGCTATATCTTGAAAAGCATCATTTTTTACAGCGTAAGCATAATCAGCTACATCATCATTTGGATGCCATACAGTAGTAGCTCCATCTTTCCAATCTGTACTAGGTGCCCACCAATTAGTCTCTGTTAATCTGTAACCATTTTTATCGTCTCCAGTAGAACCAATTATAGGAAGGTATTGAGTTTTCTGTGCTAAATCAGCATTAGCATTAGTTCCAGTACTAATCGCATAGAAATAAGTAGAACTTTGCTTATAGTCTGTTACATAGTCAGGTTGAGCTAAACCTTTTTCCCAAGAAGTATAAGCATTATACGGATGGTCAGTAGTTTGCTTGTTCCAATCGTTTGGAAATATATCTACAGTAGGATGAGAACCAGTTGTAGTTTGTAAATTCATAGGTCTAGAAGCTTCATCTCCAAATCTATACAAGCCGTATTGCCTATTCCCTCTTCTTATGTAAGTCATAACAGCTCTTCTTCGAAGAGTGCCTTCTGTTAAAATATTGAACCTTCCGTTTAAACCAAACAATGGCTCATTGCTAGGACAAGCATCTAAATTTAGGCTTCCTATAGTGCTATCTTGATAAGGTGTAAGCTCACTTATATTAGCGTTGTCAGCTACGTTAGGCAAATTACTTTTTAGTTGCACTGATAACTCTCTACTATCTTCCCAATCTACAGTGTGACTTAACATCTTAAACACTTGAGGTCCTTCAACAGTGCTTATAGGTATAAAGTTTGTTACCCATCTTAAAGGTCTGGCTTCTTGTTTTTTTAGGTAATCATTTACGACTACTTTTGCATCTGATTCTGAAACCTCTCCGTCTCTTCCATCAAGATATACTGGACCAAATAAATCAGCATAATGATAACCTGTATGACTTGCCGCTTCCCATTGCGTAATTACTTGTTCTGCATAACTTGCTGTATAGGCACCGCCTAAAATTCCACTACCTTGATTAGCGTATATAGGTGATGTAAACTCACAGGTATATCCTATTATAGGATTTTGACCTTGGTTATCATATCCACAAAACTCTAAAGAATGTAAATTAGGTACGTTTTCAATACCCCATAAGCCTCTTGGTAAAGCACCAGCATCTATAGATACAAATTGAAATTTTTTAATTTTATCGTCTAAAGGATTGTTTGGTTGACTAGCACCCCAAGTACCATAAACACTTACTGCGTCTACAGTATCTAATGTACTATTATCTCCGTTAACAAAAACCCAGTACCATCCCGGAGGTCTACTATATTGCTGACCATCAAGAGCGTCATAAGGTTGCATATTCTGCCAGTTTTCTGAATCTCCAACTTGACCTGAAGTAGATACAGTGTTTGGAGTTATGTTGTCCCAACTACCGGTTGCTACATTACCTTGTAAATAATCAGAGCCTACATCCATAGATGTTTTCCAAAGCCACTCATAAGAAGGATAATAAGAATCACTCCAATGAGCGTAGCAATCTCTAGCACCACTTATAACAAGAGTCCAATTAGTTCCCCCTGATATAGCTGAACTATAACTACTATGTCCCGGAGCTTTGTCGGGTATTAAAAGAATATCGTGTATTTTAGTTAACCCAGAATTATTTGAATCACCACTTCCACCAGCGTGAGAAACTGGATTGGTTATTCCGATAGTACAAATTCTATTAGGTGATTGCCCTACTAAAGTACCACTTCCAGAAGTATTAAGGTCGTATATGTCTACTTCAGCTATATATAAAGATGTATTAGTAGACTCCCTTACAATCATAAAGCCATCTGTATATTTATTACTATCAAAGATTCCTAAATATTTTTTAACAATGTAAGGTTGAGATTCAACAGTAACTTCAAATTGTCTATCAAGATTTCGATTATATACAAAAAATTTATTAGTATCTGTATCTTCTTTTAACCCAACAATAATTCTTGCATTTTTAGTAGCCTCTCCACCACCGCCTCTTAAAGCTATTGATTTATAAAAAGCATTTCTATCTGGAGTTTCTATAGAAGAAACAAGTACATCCATAGCTGGTTGAGATTTTAATTGCAACTCAGGTGTTTCTCCTGACATCCCTCCATTTTTATTATAACCAAGCCATCTAGCAGGTCTGTCTTTTCCCTTAGCTACATATATTTCTTTATTCTTAGTTTCAAAATCTAATCTACTATTAGATACAGGTCCTATATTAGTTTGAGCATTTAATATAGTAGGATTTTCTCCATCAATATTTTCAACAACACTTACATTTCCTGTGCCGTCAATAGCTAATAGATTTCTACTATCATCTATATCAATACCTTGTAAGTATTCTAAGTCACTACCTAAGTTTTCAAAAGTGTAATCTGCATAAGCAATAAAACACCACTTATCTCCTGTGGTATAAGTACTAGCATTATCTCTAGTAAACATTACACTAATTCCATTTCGTAGTGTATAGTTAGTATTTACTACTACAGTATCACCATACTCACTAACATCGCCATCCTTATCATACCAAGCTGACCATTCTGTAGCAACTTTTAAATTGCTTTGAGATGTGCCAAATATTGACAATGCAGTACCTGCGTTAGCAAGTGCTAAAGTAGAAGCTACAGAAAAAGTAGTGTCTGTAAGTTTTATAAAATAGTAAGTAAAATTGTTTTGCAATCCTTGTGTGCCCGGATTAGAGGGGCTTGTAAAGATAAAATTACTTAAGCTCACTGTTTGACCAGTTACAATATTATGATTACTAGAAGTAGTAAATTTATTATTTGATATATCGCTTGTAACGTTTGATATTACAGTAGGTGTTTCACCTTTATATCTCCATAACCATTTATTACTAGACCTAACTTTTACTTCAAAATATTCATTTTGAGTACCTGTAAAGTTACCAGTTATAGCTAAGTAACTTTTATTGTTAGGATTAACTGCTCCAGTAAAAGCCATTAGTTAAGCTGATGTTGGTCTGGTTTAGCTGTTGTAACAACTGAAGATGAAGGATAAGAATAAGTAGTAGGTCTATTGTAACTAGTTAATTCTATTGTTGCTGTAAAACCTGTCTTTTTTAAATAGTTACTCTTAGGAACTCCTCTTAACTCCCCACTTGTTAAAGGGTCTATGTTAAGACTATAAGTAGCGGCATTTGTAGGTAGGTCTAATTCATCTTCAGGCGAAGACATTATCCCTCTATCAAAGTTTGCAATTTCAAATATTCTTTTAGGCATATTAATTCCCGTCTATAGTTTTGCCCCAGAGTGAGGTGACACCATCCAATATATTAACAACGTGAACTGTAAATCTATCGTCTGTATAGTAATCAACCACTGCAAAAGCGTGTTGCCAATTAGTTTTTCTATTTCCAAGCCATCCGTTAGCTTCATCTGACATATCCTTTAAACATCCAATACTCCAAGCTGACTTAGGTCCATCAACGTGCGTAACACTAGCCATTTGTAAATCGTGATGATGTCCATACATAACATTACATCCCAACCTTATTAAATGATTTCTTGCGTGTGCTACTCCTGCGTAATGATTTCCGTGATAAAAATGTAGATGACCTATCTTTAAGTATTTCCCGTTTGGATAATACTCGTATCCTCTTTTTTCTAAGAGCAAAGCTTCTTTTACGGAAAGCCCTTGAAGATACGGATTCTCTTCTGAGAAGGAGTTTAGCCATTGTTCGTGATTCCCTTCAACAAAATATCTTTCTTTACAGTTAGCATAATCAAGTGCTTCGTCAATTTGGTCCATTCCTTTATTGACGTTCTTAATGTCTTCGTAGACCCTTGGTAATTGATATTCCAAAGGGGGGCGTTTCTTTTTCTTCCACTGGAAATGGCTGACGGAACCCCACTCTCCTGTGTCTCCCAAGTCAACATAAAAATCTGGTTTAACTCTTTTAATCGCTTCACAAACAACATTAATTGCTGGTTGGTCGTGAAGAGGGAAGTGCTTATCTGGTGTAACAATTCCTCTTTTAACAACTTTTTCATCTAATTTGGTAGTTCTTCGCATATGTTTTCTAGACCTCCTAAATCTATCCATAACTCGGATGCTATTTTTAAGTACTTCATTGTTGTAACTTTTGTGTATTTAAGGTATCTTTCTTCACATCGGTTACACTCCCAATATAAGACACCCTTCTTAGCTCCAATTAATTCTATGCCTACAATATGTGTATGACCACAGCAATTACATTCTTCAGGAGCTTGTTTAAATCGTTTAGTTCCTCTGAACTCTAATTTATCAAAAATCTTTTTAGGTGTATTTTTATTAGACAGATGTCGCTCTTCTATACCAACCATACCAATATTTACCTAATTTAGGTTTTCTGTTTACCAAGTCTGCGTAGTACTTAACCCTATAGCTACGTAGCCTTTCTGGCTCTAAACCTGACTTAAGGGCATTACTTATCGTCTTTGGTCCAATACCGCCATCTACCTCTGTTTTTACGCCTTTAGCACTAATAGCTTCTTGTAGTATCTTTACGGCTCTTGACTTTCCCATATTAACTACCATATCAAAATAAATCATTCGCAATTCTTCAGGTACTTTAGATACTTTGGCTTTTAACCAATAGTCTTTAAAGTAAATATCAGATGCGTCTTTTTCAGTAAGGTCTTTAATATTAAGAAAAGGATAAGCTTTTTTACTTATCCCATACTTAGTCTCACCACCCGGGTCAACAGGGTCGTTTACATATCCACCTTCGTGCTTTAATATAATTCTTACGGCATCATCAAACTTTGTTATTTGCATTTGCAATTCCACTTACGTAGAGCTTTGTTTATTCTGCTATCAGGGTCTCTAGCTGTTTTAGCACTTGTTAGTCTTTTTTTCATACCACACATTCTAGCACAAAAACTAGCTCTTCTTGCCTTAGCTTTTCCTTTTGGATTTTTTTGAGTGACAGGGGCTTTTAAATTCCCTTTTTTATAAGAAGCTCTTCCTTTAGCGTTCAAACCACCGCTTTCAGATTTACCTTCTTTTCTAGTCCACGCTTCTGCCATTATCTTTTTATCCTTTTAACTTTTCCATTATGTGTTCTTGCATAAATATAATTCTTAGTTTTTCTTATTATAGTACCAGAATATCTTTTACCGCCCCACATCCAGCTTACTTTAGCCATTACTTTTTAAACATTCCCTCAATAATATCAGTTACTACATCAACACATTTCTCAAAAAAAATCTGTTCTTTGTCTTCTGATACGAAAGGTATATCAATCTTTTTATTAATAGCAGTTGCAATTTTAGAAGCCATATCTTCGCTTCCTAACTCATCCATCATTTTATCTTTCATAGCGTCAGCTTGTTTTTCAGCTAACTCTAACATCATTCCTTTTATATCCATTACTTACTCTCCTTTATTCTCTTTGTTTTTAAATATAAATAATAAATTTGTACTCCAAACATAACGCACATCAGTATACCTGATAATACATCTGTCCAATAAACAAACCCTAAGCTTGTTGTCATCCCGGTTACTCTTAAACTGTCCATCATTTATGTCCGTTTACTCTTGATAAAGAGCCCTTTATTTCTGATAGTTGATTGTCAGCATCGTTTATCTCTTTTGTAATGGCATCAAACTTTCTATCAAGCTTGTCATCTGATTTATTCCACCTAGCTATAAGTTTAATAATCATACCTTCCATATTCTCAAGAGTTTCACTTTGCCCTCTATTTTCGATTTTCAAAGTTTCTAACGCCTCAGCCTGTTCGGTTGCTCGTCTATTCATACTATATACCATATAAACAAACATAGCTCCGACTACGCCTATCATTCCCGCTTCTGAATATACCGCTAAAAAGTCCATAAGTGCCTATTTTATTTCCTCTTCTTACCCCATTTAAGTGGATTGAGTTCAAGTGATTGTTTATACCACTTATGAATTTCATCCATTTCCGCTTCGTGTTTACTTTCTAATTTACTGACTCTAAGATTAACTTCCTCCAACTCTCTTGTAATATTTCCAAGTTGTGTTGTAATATTAACGTACGTATAAACAAGTGTCCCTGTAAGCATAAGCAACTGAATAAGCCACTTAATGTTGAGATGTACACTAAAGTTATCATCAATCTTGTTAACCTTGTACGACCTCGCAAGATTATCTTTACTCATTTTCCTTTGGTTCGGGTATACCTAATACTCCTCTCATTAGAGTTATTATTTTATTATAATCTTCTACTCGTATATCTCCAAAACTTTTACCCGGATATAGCAAGTCTATTACTGATTGACAAGCTTTATCTGTATCTTCTTTGTACTTTTCTAATTCTGATTTTAACATAAATACTCCTTTTTAAGTTTTAACTGACCAAACGTATTTAGTCCCCTTCCATTCAAGCTGAGCATTTCCTTTACTTACTGTAAATGATTTAATGTCGCTAAGGTGGTCGTTACCGTCTGACCCAGCGGCTCCAGTAGCACCAGTTGCTCCTGCACTACCAGTCGCTCCTGCACTTCCTGTATCACCTTTGTCTCCTTTAGGTCCTAATGCTCCTTGAAATCCTTGTGAACCAGTCGCTCCAGTATCACCCTTTGGTCCCTGCGGTCCTGTTGCTCCGGCTGAACCATTGCTTCCATCGGTTCCATCTGCTCCTGCA
>Ga0181395_1000028_pt1 | contig 49444 bp, 50 predicted proteins | sample 18SPOviralmetaG_FD_130124 | JGI IMG/M metagenome (GOLD analysis project Ga0181395, IMG submission 130124) | Marine viral communities from the oligotrophic San Pedro Time Series (SPOT) site, San Pedro Channel, CA, USA - 18 SPOT_SRF_2010-12-16 | ecosystem: Environmental > Aquatic > Marine > Strait...
GTTCATGTTCTACCACGTAAGTAGAATCTATAACTCTTTTTAAATGTTTTAACTCATTATCATCTATCCAAGGTTCAATTTGCGGAATAAAGTCCCTCATATGATTTTTGTTCTTTAATGTTAGACATACACACGTTATTTATTTCATTTTTAACTAAAAATCTTTCATCATTTAATTTAGCGTCTAATCTAGCACATTTTATAAACTCCTCATCAAATAAATCTCTATTTTCTCTATCTCTTATAACGTCTTCTGCGTCCCATAATTTTAAATTAACATCTTTAAGTTTTTGTACTAATTTTTCTGGTACCGTAACTTCAGAGGTCCCCAATGTAGATTCAAGAATCATTAATTCTTTTTCTACATGTTCTAACTTTAACTTGTCAGATATTTTCTCTTTTTTAATTTGTAAAATAGTAATTTTATCAACTACTTCACCTATTGAAACTTCTATTTTCATAATATTCCTTTTTCTTTTAGTTTTTTATCGGTTAATTGTTGTAAAGCATAAAACTTGGACCCGACCTCAATAGGCAAATGTTTTTTACTAGAGTTATGCCAATGCCAAGCGAAAGACTCTAAAAACAGGTACTTATCTCCAATACCATTATTTAAAAACCAACCACCTTCAACATCCTCACTTAATTTCACATCTTTTTTACTTATCAACCATTCTGTATTAAAAAAGGGTGAAGGGAAAATTGTAAAATTAGGCCATTTTTTCCATAGAGTCGCAAATAAATCTTTACCCCATATAGTAGTGGCCGGTATAATTCTAGACTCAACAATACCTTCTAGTAATTTAAACATAAATTCACTTTCTTTAAATCCTGATAATACAGTAGCACAAGCTCCTTGTGAAGCAAAGTCAGTATCACCACCCCACTGATACATGTACTCTTGGTCAAGGACTGGTTTAAAGTCTCTTAAAAATATAATGTCCATATCAACCCAAACACCACCATATTTATAAAGAACCAATATTCTTAAAAGGTCACTTTGTAAATAATGTTTATCATCCATAGCATCTAGATGAGGTATACCCTCTAAAATAGTACCTTTCGCTTCTTCTTTGGCATCCCAAAGTCTCAAATCCAAGTATTTTTTATATGGTTGAATTAGTGGGTTATCATTTATATCATAATCTGACCATATTATTAACTTACATTTATCTAAGTTTTGTGTGGCCAAAAAAGACTTTAAACACTCTACTTCCTTATCGGTTCTAAATTCAGTGTAAATATGGAATAAAGTCACATTATCAGGGTAAGAATAATCTTCATCCTTTATATTACCTAACATATTTTGACAAGCTTCAAAGTCTCTGTAAAGGACTGGGTTTTTATCGAAAGATATATCTATCATATTATTATTATTTTATATTTTTAATTTTATTAAAATGATAGTCCATAGTCAAGAAATCCCTACTATATAAAAAATCAAAAGAATAATTAAATATTTTAGTATTAATATCCAAAATATCAATTACCGGTAAATTTTTATTTTTAAAAGATTTTAGTATCGGACCATCTTCCATTATAGGTACTGACCCCACTAAAATGGATTCGTAGTGACGATGACAATCCCAACCAGCACCACGAAGAGATAAGACGTATTTGTATTCACTCATTTTACTCAAATAATCATTAAAAGATAATCTATTTGGTTCCACCACCACAAAATCTTCTTTCGACAGGTTAGATATTATTGTATTTCTATCTTTAAACGTATTCGAGTGATAAGGTATATATATTTTATTTTCCTTATCGCCCCAAGGAATTTGGTTATTGTAAAAACTATTCAATATTTCTACATTACCACCCTCTCTTTCAGGTTCCTCAAACCCTATGGGTAACCAAAGTATTTTTTCATTATAGTCACTAGGTGGGTTAGTACAAAACCATTTAATTAGATTTGTATTATCTAATATACTTAGATATGAACTATCCCCCTCGTCAACAGAAAAAGAAGATACCCCAGTAATTAAAATAAATTTGGTTTTTATTAACGGTAATACTTGTTTTTGAAATAAACCACTATGAACATAATCGGTTTTCACAAATATTATATCACCATCTTTTAAATTATTTATATCAAAACCATTTTTGTTACCCCTACTTACACCACATGACCTGTAAAATTCATCTGACTCATCTATACAATGGATAGCGGGTCTAGTCATGAAATTATAATTTATTAAATTAACCATATTTAATTACGTTCCATTTTTTATTTGTCAATTTACCAATAGGTTGATTTCTAAAATCATGGTAAAATATCTTATCTGTTTTAGCGTATAAATCTATTAGTGATTTCATAGAACTCTCCATGCAATGTATTTCTTCCGCCTCCTCTATCAATTTTATAAAATGAAAAATATTTTCACTAACATCATTCTCTAACACCAATAAATCTTTATCTAAAAAATGACTACGATTGACCTCAAAACCTCTAGACTTATCGTCATGCACAAAAATAAATTTTTCTTTTTTTGGGTTTAATTTATCCATTAATTGTTTTTCACCTACTTCATCACGTTCGACATGGAACATACTTGTTCTAACATAATATGGTACATTTACTTGTTCATAAAAAAATTCCCAACAATTTTTATCATATAATTCTTCTTGACCAAAAGGATAGTTCTCGAACCCAATCCTTAAAAATTTATCACATGTACTATTTTTATAATATTCCTCCGCTTGCATAACCTCTTGGGGCCCACCGGGAATTTCTACCACCACAATATTTTCTTCATCTCTATACATGTAATCAATCATTTTAAAATAGTTAGACTTAGAAAAAATATGTATTTTATCATATTCTTTTAAATAATTTCTTACCATCCCATTCATATCAAAATGGTCACCTAAACCTAAATGGTGATGTATACACAATTCGTTTTTCATACCGTTATTCATTTTTATATTTTATTATTTTTTCTTCCCAACCCATATTAGTATTCCAACCATGTATCCATTTTGTTGGGTGACCAATAGGTAGGTCATGTTCTAAATCGTAGGTGTTCTCAAATAAAGATAATTTTTCTTTAGATAAAGTTAAAGGGGTTGAGTGTTTTATGGGATTAAACACAAATAACTTATCTATAATACCTTTATTCTCTAATATAGATTTTACTGCTTCATGTATTTGTACATGATGATAATGACCATATTCACCAGATTCACCGTGAGTTAAAATCATAGACCACTCTTTACTATTTATTTTCTCTTGTATCGGTGTAAATATATCACCGTTAATAGGATTGGCCTGGTCACTAGACCTCCAACCAGTATCTATAAAATCTAACATTGTTGTGTTGCATTCTAGATAATCACTAACATTTTCTAAAAACATTGGTATCCTAAATTTACTTTGGTGGTCTGGTGTTACTACACAAAGTATATCCCATTGACCTTTTTCTTTTAATAGTTTTTCACCAGCCCAAATCAATTCATCATCTGCATGAGCCACAACCATTAATTTATTTGTATTTTTATATCTCATTTCTTTTTTAAAAATCTAATGTCCCATACTGTACCCCATCTAGGACATTCCACAACTTCATGAGGATTAAACCCCATAACGGGAACCAATTCAAAATTAGGAAATACAAACTCATCCACATTAATTTTATATTCCAAATCCTCTTCAACCCTATCACCATGTAAAATATACAAACCACCGGGTTTTAACAATTTAAGTATGGTGTCGATATATTTTTTTTGTTCTTCTTGGGAGAATCTAATACCATTCCAACCCAACACCCCAAAATCTAATATACAATCAAATTTATTTTCGTTACCAGGATATTTTTCCAAACATTCTTGTAAAGTACAATGGAAAAATCCATCATTATTTGTACAAATTCTATTAGGTTCTAATTGCCAATATTTAACAGAGTCATTTTTGATGAACTTATTACAATCAAAATTATAATCCTCAACACCTAAATCTAGGATGGTTCCTTGATTGATGTATGACCCTATGTTATCATATATTTTTTTAATAAAAATTTTATCTGTAGCTGTGGACCAGTGTGAATGTGAACTCATAGTTATTGGTAATTACTCATTACAGGGTAGGTTAAATCCTGGTCTATATTTTTATGGTATTTTAAAGTTAATGGGTGGTATACATGTCCGTGTAGTACTGCCCAAGGTATTGGGTATTTAGATTTTTCTCCTGTATTTGGGTTTATGTGGTTATGGGAATCTCTAGGCCATTGAAAAGGGTATTTTTTTAATTCTTCTAAGTACCCATCCATCTTTTCATTTAACGCATCCCACCAATCACGAGTAAAAGGAGTGTCTTTTTTACAAATCATTAAACCACACCCAATTAATTTAGTCCAGTTATCTCTTAAATGTTGTGATGTCCAAGAACTACCATCTTTACTAAGTGTGTATTCTCTACACTTTATTGATTTTTTTGGGTCTAACCTACAATCTTCTAGACAAGCTGCATGATTTGGTTCTCTTTCTGCATACCCTATAGCATACAGATTTTCGTTTTTATTTAATCTGTCAAAGTATTCATTCCAGGGTTTGGATGTTTGTTTAATATCACTATACCCACCACCATAGTGATGCATAAAATAACATTTTAAATAATCCCCCTTTTGTATTGGTGAAAGATATTGATATCCTTCATGTAATGGATAATCTTTTAAAATATAATCTTTTAAATTATCCTTATCTATAAACACAATATTACCCCCAGGAGCTATTTTCATTGATTCTAAGGACCTTTTTCTATTTTCTGATAGTTCGTTATCACCAGTCCACCAACAGTACGTAGTGTAGTTTTTCATATTATAAATTATAATTCATTAATATTTCGTCGTAGTAAAATACATTATATTCTTTTTTCATTAATTCACCAGCAAATTTACAATCAGCAGCTCTTCTATCATACTGATATTTTACATTTTCTGAAATATATTTTTTTATTGTTATAGGTCCATGTGCTATATTACATTCTTCGTTTGCACGAAGCTGTCCACCACCTAAACCATTATCTGGATTCCACCAACACTTAAAAACCTTATCAGTCTCAAAACTTAAATCATTAAATTTTTTATTGTTTGTTTGGTAACTATGTACTAGGGCATCACAATCGTAATTATTAAAAATTTCTTTGGTGATTTCTATTCTCTGTGGGTGTGGTATGTCGTCTACGTCAAAGAATTGAACCACTTCCATCTTTGATTTTTCTGCCCCCTCATTTCTAGCTTGTCCTTCAGAATGCCTTTCCGTAGAATTAACCGAAATTACTGGGACCTCCTCACCACAAATTAATAAAGTTTTAATATCCAATAGTGTTTCTTCTTCCATACCACTAGAAGATATTATTAATTCATTAGGAGCTACAGTTTGTTTTTTAACTTCATTTAACAAAGTATCTAATAAATGATAATCACCATCATAACATGTTATACATAAAGATAGTGTCCTATTTTTCATTTTTTAAAGTTTTTTTAGTCCATTTATTTAAATCCCCTTCAGGTGACCAATTCAAATCTAAAACTATTTTTGCGTTTTCAGCCACAGAATCCTTAGGTTCAATTCTAGTCTCACCATATTTTTTATCACCACCAAACATATCAGCTATCTGATTAACAGTAAAAGCTTTACCTGTACCTACGTTGAATATTTCACCGTTTAGATTTTTTGTTGACTCCGCACACAAAATATTTGCTTTAATAATATCGGTTACATGTACAAAATCTCTTTTTTGTTCACCATCATTCACAATGTTAAGTGGTTGATTTTTTTCACTTTGTTCTATAAAAACAGATATTACACTTCGATAAGCCCCCTTACTAGACATTCTATCACCATACGCATTAAAATATCTTAAACATACTGTGTCTAAACTATATATTTCTGAATATAATTTACAGTATTGCTCACCAATCAATTTATGTAGAGCATAAGGACTTAATGGATTTATTGGGTGGTTTTCATCTATAGGTGTATAAGTGGGATTACCATAAACAGCGGAACTACTACTAAATACAAATCTTTTTGCCCCTATAATTCTACTTAAATCTAAAGTATTAATTAAAGAATCTACATTATTATTGTCTGTAGGATTTTCTATTGAATATTGTACTTGTGGTGTAGCGGCCAAATGAAATACCGTATCCACATTCTTAAAAAACTTCATAGGGTATAACTCCCAATGAAACTTATTGGTATTCATAGTACTTAAGTCAATATTTATGTGTACCGCTTTTGGGTTTAGATTTTCTTTTTTTCCTGAGGATAGGTTATCAATTACAATAACTGACACACCTTTAGATATTAATTCATCTACTAAATGTGAACCTATAAATCCAGCTCCTCCCGTAACCACTACTTTTTGCATGTCAAATTATTTTTTTTTACATAGACACTGATAAGCTCTCTCATCAGTATTAATAGTTATATTATTTTTATTACTTAAATCATAACACAAAAAATTATATTGGTTAATCAATAAGTCTTTTATCCTATCCCAGTCATCATCAAAATGACACTCTACAATTATATTGTTAATCCTGTTATATATTTTAGATAGGCCTTCTAAAACTTTTATCTCAGCACCCTCAACATCAATTTTTATTAAATCTATAATAGTTTCATTTATTAGTAACGTATCTAATCTAATACTAGCCACAGAACCAATTTTAAAATTATCTATTGGTTCACCATTACTATTTTTACCAATTATGTTAGTTGTGTGTGTATGTGACCGCGTACCGTCGTGGTACACAGGTTCAACACCATCAATATTAGAAGCAGCTCTATTAAGTAAAACTACATTATCTGATAAGTTGTATTTTTTACGCAACCTATTAAAGTTAATCGGGTGTACTTCTAAAGCATATACTTTACCGGAATCATCTAATGTTTCTAAAAAAAATTTACAGTAATTACCTACGTGTGCTCCAACATCTACAACAACACTATTGTGGTTAATAATTTTAGTAATTTCCTTGAAGTTTACTTCGTCGTGATGGTCCATACTAAAATATATATATTATTTTTATATTCGTAAATATTTTAATCTAAAAATTGAGAACCAAACGTGATAAGGTCCTTATTATAATTTTCTTTTATAAACTTTAAATAACCTTTGTGTTCACACATTCTATCATACACAGTACAATCAAATTTAATATCCCCTAATATTTTTTCAGGTGTTTTAATTGACATAAAATCTAAATTATTAACTACAGAGTCATATCTTTGGTTTATAAATGTAACTGGGTGGTTGTATTTAACATATTCATAATGTTTGTACCATAATTGTTTTAGAGCATAAAACCTAGTATTGATTGATTGTAGATGGATTACACCATAATCTTTAGTGTATTTTTTTCGTAGGTTTACTTGTGGTGTCCTCGGAGTATGATACTTCCATAAAGCTAAATTAAATTTACCCGTGTACTTAAGTGGTAAGATAAAACTACGGTGATTACTCACATAAGATGGGTCGTTCCTAGTCTCCCCTAAAGTATTGTTAACAACATTGTACCAGTATAGGTAAGTGTCCTCCGTTTCATAACTGTTAATAACATCGGTAAAGTTAGTGACTAGGTTATCCGATAATAATTCATCACAATCCATAGCAATAACATGAGTAGCACCATTATCTCTACTATACTCTAACATTCTAGACCTATTATGAGACTCGTTGAATTCTTCTAAACCGTCATTAATGATAACAGCTCTATCACCTAAATGATTTTTTATAGTATTAACCGTATCATCTGTAGAATTATCATTATAGAACACGAATTTTTCTATAGGGTAATTAACCCATATAGGTAATAATTCAGTTAACAATAACTCCTCATTTTTTGTCATTACATTAGCGTGTACTCTCATAGTTCTATATTATATTGTATAGATTAATGTATACATAATCAGTAAAATATGCATCATCATCTAATATTTTATCATCCCCATCATAAGCTTGACCTATGAAATGTTTTGGGTCTCTTTTAAATTTATAAGGTTTGGATGGGCCAAAAACATGACTAAAAAATTCGTCATGAGTAAGTGAGTTTTGATTAACTAAAGGCCAAATTTTTTCTCTTAGAAAGTTTTGGTCTACTTGCCAAAAATCACCTTTTACATAATCGGATATTAACTCATTCATATCAGTTAAAACGTTTGATTTAACACCCCACATACCACCTAAAATTTCCGTAGAATGATAAGGGTGGTCTCTCATAATATGAAAGTCAAAATCACTATCTAACCACTCATCTACAGCATACTTTTCTCTTAAAGTTAACCTACTATCAGTATCTCTAGATAACATAACACTAACACTCTTGTCTGCAGCGGCACCAAAACGCCAAAACATTCCAGTCCAATCACCTTCAACCCCCATATCTATAATTTCTACATTATCAAACAACCTTAACTCATCAACTATATCTTTAGGTGTACTAGTACCAACGTAAAATCTACAAACCCAATCAGGGTATATTAGTTTGGCTAATTCAGCATTTCTAATAGCTCCTTTGGTATACCTTGGGTCTTCACCCCACAAACTAAAACAAATTACTTTTTTCATCTATATAGTTTTCTTATTTCAGTATCTTGCCTAACATGTTCTTGTAATGTAGAACGGTCAGAACTAACACCTTTAGGGTTATCGTAGTAAGTGCCCACATAATCATTTAATTTTAAAAACTTACACCCCTTTTTAGATAATCTTAACCACATTTCGTAATCACCAGAAATAGTATATTTTGGGTTAAATAGTCCATTTTTAACTATTGTGGATTTTTTTAATATAGGGAAAGGACCAAATATACAATTAGCTAAAAGTGTCTCGTGAGTATAGTTAGGCCAATTTTGTATGCCTTTTATAATTGTGTGTTTTTCATCACCACAAACCAGACTATTAGCGTAAGTGATATCCACTTCAGGGTTTTGTACCATTGTTTGGTGTAGGGTTAGTAGTCCACCAGGAAATAACCTGTCATCGGTATTAAAATTTATGACAAAATCAGTATCACTAGACTCTATAGCCATATTCCAAGCTTCGTAAATAGTAACTCTAGTTTTATTTTCTATAACTTTTTTAGTTATCCCATCTCTAAACTTATAATTTTTAATTGTTTTTAGGGAGTGGTCTGTAGAATTAGCGTCTACAAATACTATTGTAAAATTTTCTAGTAACTGGTTATTTACCGACTCTAGATAACCGTCAATCCACCTATCTGAATTATAGTTTGAACATAGTACTGTTAGATTATCCATATTATACAAATGAGTTAAATGTGTTATTATCTAGTGGCATATAAATGGATTTTTTAGTTGGGTCTTCTATTAATCTATTTTTTAGTAATATTTTTTCGTGGAGTGATTGTGTGTCTTTATTTGCTATAGTGGAAACAGTACCTTCACTTTCGTGATGGAAATAAACAAATAGTGGTTTAGGTATCCTTTTCCCAACATAACCTTTCTGCATCATTCTTAACCACATATCATAATCCTCCCATCCTTTTAATTCCTCATCATAACCATTTATAGAATCAAAAGCTTCTCTACTAAACATTGAGCAGTTAACAATAAAAGGACCATTAACTAGTCTTTCTTTAGACCATTCCGGTCTTTTCTCCACCCCTTTCATTTGACCCTCATGTATAGTATCACAATATACAGGACTATAATTTTTATTTTGTTTTATAATTTTTAAACATTCCTCAACGTAACTGGGATGCATTAAGTCATCCGAATCTAGAGGTAATATATATTCTCCAGTAGAGGATTTAACCCCCACATTACGTGCTTTTGAGGGACCTCCGTTTTCTTGGAAGATTACCTTTGTATTGGGTATATCTAGGTTTTTGAGTTTTATCTTTGTAAATTCGTCAGTAGAACCGTCATCAACTACGACTATTTCTATATTCTTATGTGTTTGATTAAATACAGACATAAGAGCTCTATCTAAAGTTCTTCCGTAATTATAAACTGGAATTATAATAGAAACTAATGGGTTATTTTTTTTAGGTTTAAATTCTGGCATTACTAAACTAACCATAAGTGGTAAGTTTTCAGTATATTTTTCACTAAAAATAATTCTATTTTTTTCCCATTCTTGATTGGTTTGACCTATGGAAAGATGAGTAATATCTATATTAGAAATAACACCAACCCTAACCCCCTTTAAAAAGTTTTGTACACAAAAATTTAAATCATAAAAATGAAAACCAGTAACTGACTCATCGAAAAACGTACCTAACTTATTTTTATTAACACCAAAAAATAAACCATCGACCAAAACTGAAGGTAAAATAGTTGTTCCAAATCTTGGGTTATAAGTGGATAACCACCTTTTACCATCATGTTCATGATAGACCTGACCCATCATTTCTGAAGGTATCTCCCACCATTTTCCTGATTTTGGTAAGTATCTACATCCCGCAACACCTAGTATGCCGTAATCTGATTTGTGAAAATGTTTAATTAGTTTTCTCCCCCAGTTTTTTGTGTCAAATTTTATGTCGTCATGACAAAATAAAACAATATCATTTGTGGAATCTTTTAATCCCATGTTGTAGACTTCAGTTAATGAATATTTACCTGGATTTTCATAAGGTAAAATTTCTATTTTATGAACTCCTGATGTTGATTTTATTAGTTTTATAAAATCTTCATTTATTTTTTTTGTACTAAATACTACTGATAATGACATTTTTTAATTTATTCCTGTTGAACCGAATCCACCATCACTTCTATTGGTTTCTCCTAATTTATTTTTTTTATTTAATCTACACCATCTACCAGAAATTACTGGAGATACTACAGCTTGAGCAATTCTATCACCGTGACTAATATTGAAGTCTTCTTTACCTAGATTTACTAAAATAACTTTAATTTCTCCTGTATAACCACGGTCTACGGTACCAGGTGTATTTAAAACAGTTATACCATTTTTTGCTGCCAAACCACTTCTTGGTCTGACTTGAATTTCCATACTTTCAGGTAACTCAAAGTGTAAACCAGTAGGGATTAATTTTATTTCACTAGATTTTAAAATAATATCATCCTCTAGGTTAGCCCTTAAATCCATACCACTATCATCGAGGTACTTATGCTTGGGGTCTTCATTATTAGACTTGTTTAGAAAATTAACTTGTATTTTTAGTTTTTCTTTAGCTCCTTCCACACTATCTTCTTCCATTTTTTTAATAGTCTCCTCATCTAGTCCCACACTTCTAAGAATTGCTGAGTCATCCATTTTTTTTGGGTTATCCTTCGCTAAAGACATTATTTCTTTCCAGGTGTTACTAGTTTTATCCATAGTATTTTGGTGTTAATTCCGGGTGTAGAATATCCTCGAAGGGAGCTTTTACAATAGACACTATTTCTGAATCTCTAGTGTCTTCTGCTAAATAAGAAGCCAATCGCTTATTCACCTCGAAAAGAGATTCCGCTTCAACTATATATTTAAATTTTTTAACTTTCGCATTCCCTTCGTTATCTATAACTCCAGTTTCAAATGCTATAATTGCTTGGTAATACATATTTTTTATCCTTTAAATTTTTCTGATTTATGTGTTCCATCACACATTGGTTGACTCTTGCTTTTCCCACATCTACACAACGCATAATTTTCACTTACTGTTACTTTTTTACCACCTTTAGTTACTGTGGTTTCTCCTTTGACCAATATAGGTCCATTTTCCATAATATTAATTTCTACTGCCATTTTTCTTTTTTTTTAATCTAATAAGACCATATAAGCCTCTTTATTATTTATTCTAAACCATTCTAAGGATTTATGTAAATCAGCGACCATCTTAGGTGTGGTCATACCCATTTGTACAATCATTTGAGTACCCATTATAAAATCGTACATTGATAATTCTTCCCCGGTAAGTTTATATTCTTCTCCGGAAAAAGGATTTCGTACCTTATCCCCCTTTTCATATACTTCACCATCAAACCATTCAGGTAATTTACTTTCTTCCATCGTTATTTTTTTTATCCCATTCGTTTAAATCCTTCATAAACTTTTTATGTTTCTCAACTCTATGCCCTTCAGCTATAGCATATCTACCTAACAATATCACCCCGCCTACTACACCTAATAATATTAATATTCCCATATTACATATATTCATTTACTGCTTCGTAAATTAGTTCTTGTTCTTCTTCATTAAACTTATCTTCACCTTCTATAAAAGTGGCATCACCACCATGTTCATCACTATATTCCTCGACTATAAATTTGTGTTCACCATAAGAACCATAAGCTTCAAATTTAAAAGCAAACCAAGTCTCATAATTATTTTCAACATATACTTTGTCATCCCCAGCCTCCTCAATAGAATCTACGTAAGTCATATCATCTAGTTGTTCGAAAATAACATCTTTATCATCATCAGTGAAATTTTCTTCACCTTCCATGTAAACAAGTTCTCTATCATCATTCATGTCTTGCATACTTGCTTTAAAATCTTTTCCTTTATACTTCCCTATGTAAGTGTGTTTGCCCTCTTCGTGGGTCTTTACTTTATCGTTAATTATTACTTCTGCCATTTTTTTATTTTTATGATTTTCTTATTAATTCTTTATACCAATCAGCTCTTTTTTCTGTGACGGTTTTTAGGTTATAGTATGGTGCCATACTTTCATGAAGTTTTTCACCAAGGTCCTCAACCAAAGACGGATTATCTATTAGTCTTTTAACGTGTTGAAACCATTGTTTATGATTTTTATGTGTGTCCACCAACAAAGCATTACCTTTTGGGTCAATAGTACCACCTCTTTGTACAGCATTTATACAATCAACTGTATAAGGACCATAATCCTGAGCTATTAAAGCTTTTTTATGGAACGCAGCTTCAATTACTTTTAATTGTGATTTTACCTTGTTAAATATATGTTCTTTTAGGGGAGCAATACTAACATCAAAGTAGTTATAGTTTGACGCGTAAGTAGTTATAGGTTTTGTCCAAACTCTTCTATAGGTAGAGTCCAAATCGCCAGTAATACCTTTCTTTTGGAAACTTAGTAATTCATTTTTGTATTCCCCACCAACTATTCTGTAATCATCTGTGAATAACTTTTCATACTTATACCACACAGATTCTTTAGGTGTTATTGGTCTTTGAGTTTGTTTACCAGTTCTTTCATCAAAAACAGTCATACTACCTCTTAAGTCGTAACCACATAAAACAAATTGAAATTTATCTTTTTTAGCAGATTGTACTCTTCCAGCTAAACCATGTAAAATATTTAAATCCTCTATGTGGGAAGAACCCCCTAACCAGCCAATTCTAACTTTATTTGATTTAGTTGGTTGTGGTATGTATTGTTTTTCCTCCATATCTACAGCGTTGGGGAATATCTCCACATTTTTATTTTGTCTAGATATTTCGGAAGCGAAAACTTTAGTAGTTGTAGTAACGTACCCAGCAAGTCTTATATTCTCTTGTATCTTAACGTCTATACCATTTTTTTTCACTATATGGTGAGCTGGATGGTCTGGGGTAGGTAACCAATAGTCATCAATATCCATAATATGTGGTATACCCCAACCAGTTAGTCTTTTTGCTACTGCTTTTGATGCATCGTAGTCAGGACCAATACTTCTATGGTAATGTACTAAATCATACTGTTTCCACCACATATCATCATGATATGGTGGGTCATAAACAATATCCACCCAAAAATCTTCTGGATACATATTTTGTAAGTAAGTATGTGGGTCTACAGACCTAAACTTTGACACCCCTGTCCTGTCACTTGGTAAAACGAGAATTTTATATTTTGATTTTTTCATACTTCAATAATAAAGTATTATATCGAATATGTCAAAGGGGTTTAAGGGTATTTATTTAACAGTTTTACTAGAAGTTATTTTCCCATAAAAAATCTTATCACCAACTCTGAACTGAAAATTTTCATCAGCATCTTTCTTAAGGCCTATAGTCTCAGTAAGTAATTCTTTTACTGATTCTTTAATTATAGATTTTAAATTTTTAGAAGTTATTTTTTTAGTAGATTTTGTTGTGGTTGGTTGTAGTACTTGTTGAGTTACCTGTTGTTCTGAAGAAGTTAATCCCTGTTTAGACATTTGTTCTTGTACACCAGATAAAAATTCTTCAGTTAACCCAACTCCACCACCATTAAAAGGAATATCCGGTATAGGATTATTAATCATAGCTTTTTTAATCGCATCAGGTAATCTAGAGTTATTTATTCTATCTTCTGTTAAATTTTTTTTTGGTGACAGGTCTTGTCTCCCAGAAGCGATATCAACACTAGGTAATGATTGAGGTATTTGTTGTTGTGGTGGTTGTGACATCAACCCACTAGAATCAGTAAGATTAGCTTGTGATAAGCTAACGTTTCCTTTTGAGAAGTTTCCACCATCCACTTTACTCATCACTTTTTTAGCGTTTATTAAAGATTGTTGTAATGTTGTCATGTCTGCCATAGTTTTAAAATTTTGAGTTGTACATCATTCTAGTCATAGAATTATCCCCTGAAGGATTATATAATGGAGGTTCACTAAAAGTCAAGAATAAACTATCCTCACCTTTTTTGGGTTTCATACTTTTTATCCTATCAACCCTAAATAATCTCCAGTCTGGTAAAGGTATACCTTTTTCATTAACTTTTAAAGAGGGTCCAGAGGTTTGGTATGCTCGTACCACTGGATTATTTTTTTTAGAATAACCATAAGCAACCGGTTGTATTGTTCTAGCCTGTGCTCCTTCCGGTAATTTTTCATCATCCAGATACTTTAACTCACAGGTCTGCTTATTAGTAATAGCATCTTTAATAACACTATTAGCGACATTTTCAGTTAATAATTCTATTAATGAGTTAAGTAAATTCATTTTTAAGCTGGTGGTGTATTAGTAGAAGCGACAAATCCAGGACCAGAATCTAAATTCCCAGCACTGTACTCATTCTTTTTACTAAAAGCGTTAGTTTTTAAATTATTATTTCTTCCTGTGTTAGCTTCACCATTACCAAAAATATCTGTACGAGTACCTATATCCTCACCAAAAACGTCTAAGTAGTTGGCGTTACCCCTACCTTTATCGTCTCCGTTTGCTAAAGCATTTGGGTGGTTAGCACTGTAACCATCACTATCGGATACTGGATAAACATTCTTAACTAAGTTTTGATTTCTGTATTTCGCAGCTAATTCTGTTAATTTTTCACCTGGTTTGTTTTGTGTGTAATCTGGCATAATTTTTTATTTTAAAAGTTGTTTTATTCTATCTATCTCTTCATAAATAGCTCTGTTATTGTTTATATCATCACTTTTTGTGGCAATTTTTATTTTTCTGACTTTAGTTGGGTTTTTAGATTGGTCTTTGGTGTGTGTTTTTTTAAAAACATTTTCTTCACCAGAGTTTTGTCTAATCTTTTTTGATTTATAAACACCACTTCTCCTATCATCAAGAGAACTGTTTATAAAATTTAACATATCTTCACCACCGACGGTCTCATACTCTATTCCTTCTAAATCATTCTCTAGTTCGTGTTTTAATTTTTTAGCTTGTGGGTATGTAATATACCCATCATTTACTATTGTATTACATCTATTATAACCCTTCTCATTTTTACCTAAAGATGATAAATTGTTCTTTAGTAATTCTAGTAAAGGTTCCGGGATAGAATACTTATCATTTTTCAAATCCTTATTCATCCCAGTACTCTTTTATTTTTTTACACATAGAATCAACATCATTAATTCCTTCAGCTTTTAATAGTTTAACTAATTTTTTAATTAAATTAATGATTATTTTAGAAGATATTGTTGGTAATTGTTCCCTTATTTCACCATCATTTGTTTTATTAGTTAAAATAACCTCTAACATTTTTTTAACTTTATCTTCAGATATTTTTTTTAAACGTTCTTTTTCGGTTAGTCTTTGGTAGTTCTCACCCTTCTTATCTAAGTTTTCTGTTTTACCCATACCTTCAGCTCTTTCTTTAGCCTCTTCAGTATCCATATCATGCTCTTTTTCAAAAAACTCTATAGTTTCTTCAGCGTCCATATCTTTAGTTTCATCAAAACCTAAAGTTTTACTTAAGTCATTTTCCTCTATAGATTCACCGTAGTACCTTTTAAAGTAATGACCACCACCACTCCAAGTACCAGCTTGTCTAGTTCCTTTCACAACATCATCTGTAGTTTTTTTAGAACTTAGTGATTTTACATTTTCTGTACCGGGTGGTATTTTACTACTCTGCATTGAACCGTCAAAATCAATTAATTCATTAACCTCTTCTTCAGTATCGTTATCCTCATCAGCTGTTTCTAGTATATCATCAACCAACTCCAAATGTTTTTCTTTGTCAGTAGTTTTAGATGCCTCGTCTAAACAAGTTGCTGTAAACCGGTCAGATTTAGGTTCTATTTTAAATTTAAAAATCTCAGACAACGCTAAAAAATCTAAAGAAGACACATCTTTACCACTAGATAAATCCTCCTTTATTACGCGAAGTTTCCCCAATACTTTTTCTATAGCTATAGCTCTTTTCATTTTTTACGTTTATATATAAATATCTAAACCAATCAAATAGTATTTATTATTATATGGGAACACAAAATTTAAACAACTTTTATTTTAATAGGTTAGATGGTAAACTAGATTATAGTTCTTACTATGATATATTTTTAGCTTCAGATGAAAAAGATTTTAATAGTGATGTTATCTGGTCTCCAAAGATAATTGATTATGATAACGGAGAAAAATTACCTGTATGGATAGACTTAAATACTACAGCTTCAACCCAACCAGTAACAGATTGTAGTTACCAATACCCAACAGGGTTAACACCTAGTTATTATAGTGATAGTGGTTTTACACCTTTTGTTATTATAAGTAATAATACTTGGCCTCACGCAAAATCTATGTGTGATTGTCCTTACACAGGTTTGGGGTATACTATAAGCGATATTCTTTGGACTGGTTTAGATAACGGACTACTTAATCCCAAGGAAGTTTCAGCAGGAAATTACTATATAGATTTATTTGACGAGTTACCACCATCATTAATATATGATAAACAATCATATGACAAAAGGTTTAAAATGCACCAAGTAAAAGCCTATGGTTTTCCGTGGTGGGTTAATACATTTTATACAGATACAACAATATTAAACAAGACAGATTATTCTGGGTACTACCAAGAATTAAAAGGTGGTTTCTATCAAGGATTTTATAAATTATATGGTTATCCTTATGAGGTATTACCAACAAGACCTAAATGTGGGTGGTCATTTGAAACCTACCTTAAATTAAATACTATTTGTACTGATATTAATGGACCAGATTCACCCTTAATTGAGGATGGTTTATCAACATACGGTGTTTACGGTAATTGTTACAATACTAGTGGTTGGTATAAGAATACTATGGGAGCTACTGGTGTAATAACACCATTATGTAGTGCCAACCCAACAGCTTATACATATAGTTCAATTGGTCCAGAATACACTTTTAATTACAGTGCGTGGAACGGGTCCGGGATGACCATAGGTAGGACAGATAAGTATGGTTTCTTTTTCTATAAAGGAATTAGAGCTGAAGACAAGTGGTTTCACGAAGATATGTCTTATTCTGCTTTTTCTGAGTGTGAGACTTTAACTGGTGAAACTAGTTGTTGTTATGAATGTGTGGAAACTGGGGTGGCCACTGATATATGTGACGGTCAAACAGGGTTTACCTTTAGTTTAGAAGACCCAGTTAAATTAACAGGTGAAAATAAATCGCCGACAGCACAATATGATGTATATAGTAATGCTATTGGATTTAGAATTACTGATGATATGAGAATTGGTTATAGAACTATTAGATATACTGGTGCGTGCCAAACAACTGGAAGAACTATGGCAACCCAAACAGAAATGCAAGGGCACACTATTGATGGTCCAGAGGTAATTTCTGATTGTTATACTGGTAGTAGTTTTGATTGTGGGTATACGATTGAAGAAAGTTATTCTGAACCTATATGTGCTTTTATGACACGTAGTGGGGACTGTTCATCAAATTGGATACAGGTTGATGTGGTATTCAAAAGAAACATATGTATGGAAGATTGTGAAATATACAACAATGGTGGTGTAAACGACCTGGTCAAGGTTAGAACAGACAGATTCCAAAGATACGGAAGACACGTAGAGACTGGTGGTGGACCTTTTGGTTGTCATCCTGAAACACCCTCAGAACCAAAACCAACCTGTAAAGATGAATATCCTTCTTTTATAGATGAGGCTTACTTTGATTTTACATGTCATGGAGCAAACGTACAACGGTGGTTCGATGAACAGGAATATAGGATGGGTACATTAACTTTTTATGTTAATGGTAGAAGGGTTCACGAAGTAAAAGATTATGAAGAAATAATACCTAGACAGTTAAATACTAATAAACAAACTCAGGTTGGTGTTGCTTACAACATGTCTTGGGGTGGTGGTGCTATGGGACTAAGAGAAAGTCTTATTACTGATATGGATGGATGTACCAGTGGTTGTTGTTCAGCTTTAACATCTAATACTAGTAGTCTAATACAATGGTCCGGGGAAACAGACCAAAGACTAATTATGGAAAATTTTGCAGGTTCTTTTATCGGTGGTATTTCACAAATGATGTACTACATAAAACCTTTAACACCTGATGAGATATATCATAATTTTTTAATAAATAAACAAAGATATAAACTTATAGATTGTGAGGAGTGTAAAAATTGTTACGATGGGTGTGTAGACTGCAATTTAGAAAATAATCCACCACCATCAGCTTGTTAAACTATTAATTATATTTATATAATAAACAAATGGAATTTTTTATACGAAAAGACTCAATAGAACCGATACTTAAAATGCAACTTGTACAGGACGGAAGAAACGACTTCCAACACTTCCACGACAAGTTAAGCAATTCTAGCATATACTTTTCAATGAAAGATGAAAAAACAGGAATACCTAGGGTTTTAAATAGAACAGCTGGTATAGTAGCTAAAGAACCTACATCAGTAAATTCACCAACAGAATACTATATCTATTATCAGTGGACAAAAAAAGATGTAAAAAAAGTAGGTAGGTTTGAGGGACAATTTGTAATATACTTTCATGATGACAACACAGAATTAATAGCACCTATAAGAGAAAATCTTTACATAAATATTAGTGATTCATTTGTTAAATCCCCTTGTTAATTTTTATTGATTACTTTACTTTTTTTATCTATCTTTGTGTGTAATCACATGCAAGAATTAGATAAAAAAAATATGATAGAAAAAGCTACCCCAGAAGAAATACAAGCGTTTTTGCTTGGTAATGACCCAGAAAAATATATTGTAGCATTGGAGTATGGGTGGAGAAGTAGTAAAATATATAAAATAAAGGAAGACCCAAAAAAAGGTAAGATTATTGAAACAGATACTTTTATTCCTTTTTGTTGGGTTGGTGATTTAAGTAAGAAAAATTTTTACAATGGTAGTAAGGAAGCTCAAAAACAGGCTATATCTAAACACGGTATTTTAATAGAAAAATTACACTCTGGTGACGATGAAAGATTGAATAATGGTCTAACCTATTTAATTAAAACAACAAAAACATATCGGGACTTAGTAAGTTTTTTTAGACAGGGAGGAATTAACCCTTGGGATAGTGACAATAGAGATGCTATTATGATTCTACCACCTATAGAACAATATTTAGTACAAAAAGAAAAAAGATTATTTAAGGGTTTTGAAGAATACGATGATATACATAGATTCGTTTTTGATTTAGAAACAACAGCTTTAAACCCGGAAGATGGTAGAATTTTCATGGTTGGTATGAAAGATAATAGGGGTTTTGAGAAAGTTATAGAAATAGGTGAAAGTGAGGTGGAAGAATCGGAAGCGATATATGAATTTTTTGATACTATAGATATGTTAAGACCTACAATTATAGGTGGGTACAACTCATCTAACTTCGACTGGAACTGGTTATTTAAAAGAGCTGAAATACTTCAGATGGACACAACTAGGTTTACAACAATGAACCCTAATGAAGGTTATAAGATTAATGATGGTGTTTTAAAATTAGGGGCTGAAATAGAAGATTATAAACAAATAAAAATTTGGGGTTATAATTCATTAGATATAGCACATTCTGTTAGGCGTGCACAAACAATTAATTCTGAAATAAAGAGTTGGGGATTAAAATATATAACACAATTTTCTAATTCTGAAAAACCTAACCGGGTCTATGTTGATGGTGATAAAATCGCATCAACATATAGAGAAAATAAAGAATTTTATTTAAATGTTGAAAACGGTAAATATAAACCAGTAGGTAGTGAGGGGTTATTTGATATAGACAAAAAATACCCAAAAGTTTATAAAAAGGTTGGGGGTGCTGAAATTGTTGAGAGGTATCTAATGGATGATTTATGGGAAACCATGGAAGTAGACGGTCAGTTTAACCAAGCATCATTCTTACTAGCGAGTATGGTACCAACTTCATATGAAAGAGTGTCTACGATGGGTACCGCAACTTTATGGAAAATGTTAATGTTAGCTTGGTCCTACCATAAAGTATTAGCTGTCCCAGCTAAAGATTCTAAAAGACCTTTTGTCGGAGGACTCTCAAGACTTGTAAAAACAGGATATTCTACCAACGTACTGAAATTAGATTTTAGTTCACTATACCCATCAATACAACTAGTACATAATGTTTTTCCTGAATGCGATATTACAGATGCTATGAAAGGGATGTTAAAATACTTCAGAGATACTAGAATTATGTATAAAAATTTGGCTTCAGAATATTACACTAAAGACAAAAAGAAATCTGAGTCTTATGGTAGAAAACAGTTACCGATTAAGATTTTTATTAATTCAATGTTTGGCTCTTTATCTGCCCCACAAGTTTTTCCTTGGGGTGATATGAATATGGGTGAAAAAGTAACCTGTACAGCTAGACAATACTTAAGACAAATGGTTAGATTTTTTATGGCTAAAGGTTATGACCCACTAGTTATGGATACGGATGGTGTTAACTTTTCTTGTCCTTTGGATGTGGAGGATAGGTCTTATGTTGGTTTGGGTAATAATGAATTAGTTAAAGAAGGTAAGGGGTATAAAGGTAGTGAGGCGGATGTTGCAGAATATAACGACTTATTTATGAGGGGAGAAATGGGGTTAGATACAGACGGACAATGGCCTTCCTGTATTAATGTAGCTAGAAAAAATTACGCTTTACTAATGTCAAATGGAAAAGTTAAATTAACAGGAAACTCAATCAAATCTAAAAAAATACAAGGTTATTTAGAAACTTTTATTGATAGGGGGTTAAGGATGTTATTAGAAGGTAAAGGTGGTGATTTTGTGGAGTACTATTACAAGTATTTACAAAAAATATACGACAGAGATATACTACTTGCAAAAATAGCCAATAAATCTAGAGTAAAACAAACGATAGAATCTTATAAAAAAAGATGTACCCAAAGAACTAAAGCAGGTAATTTAATGGCTAGACAAGCACATATGGAATTAGTTATTGCTAATAATGTACAAGTATCTTTAGGTGATACAATTTATTATGTTAATAATGGTACTGCTATGTCACATGGGGACGTGCAAAGAAAAAAGAAAAAAGATGGAACCGAAGAAATTGTTTTAAACTCGTATTTAATTTCTGAAAATGATTTAGAGAATGGGATGAAGGGTGAATATAACGTTCCTAGATATATAAACACATTCAATAAAAGAGTTGAGCCGTTATTGGTTTGTTTTAAACCAGAAGTCAGAGACTCCTTATTAAAGAAAAAACCTGAGGATAGAGAGTATTACACTAACACACAGTGTGAATTAATTAATGGGGTACCACGAAAAGCTGGAGACCAAGACTCTTTAGAAGAAATTTTAACTTTATCCCGGGAAGAAAAGGATTATTGGGTGAATACGGAAACTAGTGAAAATTATTTTATGGAGGAATTAGGAATTCTTGAGTCCGTCTGAACTGGTAATAACCCAACAAGATAATTCTTTAACAAAAACCAACTCAACACAACTATCACCATCTAGGTCTATTGTATCCCATTTATCGTCAATTTTACCTATATCGGATTTTATTATTACATTAGCTAATGATTTAACTTTTACTTTGGTGTCTTTACTAGAGTTAAGTGTTAATACACACTCTCCATTAACCACTATTAAGTGTTCACCATTAGTTGTATAATCTTCAGTTATTACTTTAGTTACAGTATCAACCTCTCTTCCTTCATCATAAACACCTACACCATTTTTGTATAAGTTTTGTATTAAACTCAATAGAGACACAGACAAAAGTTTATATTGTATATTATCTGGTCTTCCTTGACCATCATATATTACAAGTTCTTTATAACCTAATTCGTGTAAATCTTCAGCCATTAAACCAAAACTATCTACACCATTTTGTACGTACCTAAAAAAGTAACTATTTAAATCTAATAGTTTATTATAATGTTCGTCTGGTATTTTTCTTAATTCTTGTTTATACCTCATAGATGATGATGCACCTTTTACCACATTACCATCCTCATCTAATTGTAAATCAACAACACCACTCATTAGATTGGCATCTACTAAACCTAATTTATTTATCTGTAAGGTACTAGCACTAATACCAGGATTACTAGTTGCTCCACTCAATATCTCCATTGGTGGTTGGTTAAGAGCTATAACGGATGACATACCTGTTACAGCAGAAAATGCGGTAACTGTGACATTACATGAAGCTGAAGTTGAGGAGTATGCACCCACAACAAAAGTATATCCAGTTGTACACGCACTACAACCACAAGCTGCTCCACCTTCTTCATACCAAGAAGCCGGTTTATAAACAGAAAACGAACCATCACCAGTAATACCAGAATATACATTTAAGTTTTGTTCCATCAACGTAGAACCAGAAAATCTAGCCGTAGTTTCTGACGGTTGTTTTAGTTGTCTTGAGTAATCTACTTTAGTATAAAAAGGCATATTATATAACGAATATAGAACCAGGGTTAACAGGTCGATACCCTAACGATTTATTTAAATTTTCAGCTTCTAGAGCTTTTCTTTCTAACATTTTATCATTTCTTAAACGTTCAAGTCGAGCCATTAACTCTTCTATTAACTTAGATACCTCATCTTTAGACTCCGATAATAAATCAGAATACTCCATAGTTAACTCAGAATCTGGTGTTTTTAGATTACCTTGGAACTTACCTCTAACCCTACCTAACATTTCTTTAGCTTTGGCAAAAAAGTACCTTCTAACCCAAGCTTGTGCCGGTGGATTCAATTTAGTATACGTCATTTCTTCTAAATCTACATCACTAGGTAGTAAAACTATATCTTTATTAGCGTCTAAACAATCATCTCTATTCTCCGGACCTGAATCGTAATACCAATACCAAACACGTTCCTGATTGTACATAATATCCCCAAAATCAAATCTACCACCTGGAACATTATAAAGGTGTAAATATTTTGGTCCATGTACACCACCAGCCCCAGCAGTTATCCTGTAACTTAAATCACCACCGATTAATCTATTTTTAAGGTTTCTATCCTGCATTCTTAAAAGAATATCAAAAGCTGGCATTAAAAAGTATGAGCCTTGTATACCCATTTGAGCGAAACCACCAGGACCACCCATACCCATACCACCACCCATACCACCAAAAGCACCTAGAAATGGGTCAATAAAAGATTCATTTAATTCAGCTCTACTATACCACATAATTTCATTTATTTCTCTTCCAGCTGGTATTTCATAAATTTGTGTACCAGCTGATAATGTGATGTAGTCTTGTTTTAGTTGATACGGTCCTCCAGCCTGTAGACCAACTATCTTTGAGTATGCGTAAGTAAATGAAGTTTCAAAATCTAAGTCTCTAGTTAAAAAAGCGTTAGTTAAAGATATAACGGATAAGTCTTGTCCGTATACAGAAGACCATTGATTTTCTATTAACCAATCCTGTACATATTGTCCATAGTCTAGAATTGAAATTTCTAAAGCTGTGTCTAACATTTCGTCTTCCAACTCCACACCCCTTAAAGGAGCACCCAACATGTGTCTTATTTGGGTAAATAATTTATCTCTTTTTGCTGGGTCTATTGTTGCTGGCATAATTAATCCTTTTTATATAAATACTTGGAAGTTGGCATTAAAAAAGGCCCAAGTTAGGACCTTTAATAAAATATATTTTTTTGAACCCTTATTCTGGATTTTCCCGTCTATATTTTTCAACCATTCTAATGAAATCATATAGTTCCTCTAATTGTTCTTCTGTTAAATCCTCTACACTAACATTATTTTTAAATGCGATAGGTAAACCAGTTACCTCCTGTTCTTTAATAACTCTTTCTACAATTCTTTTTAATGTGGATTCATTAATTTTAACAACTTTACCCTCTTTAATACCTTCTAAAGCGTTATACATTTTTCCATAACCTTCAGAGTGTTCATTTCTTTCAGTTACTTCGTTTTCTTCGTTCTGTTCTTTTTCTTGTATTTCACCATCAGTTATATTATCATATAAATCCTCTATATATCTTTTAGCGTTCTTAATTTTTTTATTCATAGCTTTTGTTATTGTAACATCACCTATTTTTTGACCTGTAGTAACCTGGTCTAATTTTTTTAACGCGTCAAACGAGTTTTTTAAATCTTTTTTTAGTGCAGTTTCAGAACGTACACTTTTTTCTTCAGTTAAAGTTGTTAACTGTTTTTTAAGTTGTTTTTTCGTGAATTCTTTTTTATCCATAACAATTGTTTCTATATAAATATAAGGAAAAGTTGGTTTTTACAAACCACTTAAAATTTCACCCAAAATATCTTCTTCATTAATATTATCACCCATAACGGTATCTATCACAGACTTCTTCTTATTTACCAGTTCATATATAGTTCTTTCTATCGTGTTGTCATAAATAGGATACATACAAGAAACTTTTTTGTCCTGACCAATTCTAAATGCACGGTCTTCACATTGGGACATGTCGGATGGGACAAAAGACAAATCATTAAATATCACAACTTCTGCCGCGGTTAAAGTAATCCCTACACCAGCAGCCTTAACATTACCAATAAAAACTTTGACTTTATCGTCGTTTTGAAATCTGTCCACACTTTCTTGTCGGCCCTCTTTTTTCATTGTACCATTAAGAATTACTGATTCTTTTTTATATTTTTCGTGCAGAGACATCAAAGGTTCTGTGAAATTAGTAAACACAATAACTTTTTTATCTTGTTGTAAACATTGTTCTATTAGTTGTATAGTTTCTTTAACTTTTTCTATTGCAATTATTTGTCTTACCTTCATGAGTTTGGATAGTTGGATTGAAAGGCCTCTATTTCTATTTTGTCTACGCCAGTCCAAGTATTCACCCATTTCATCCTCATATGTCTTGGATTTTAATTCCATATGAATTGGTGTTATTATTTTATCTGGTAAATCTAAAACATCTTCTTTTAGTCTTCTTAAAACTTTGTCGTTGGTTTTATCACGTAATTCTTCTAGATTAGTAGCACCAAAAGTTAACCAAACTTTTCTATACCCCCTAAAAATTTGTTTACCATCACAATACCTTCTCACATAGTTAATCCAATTATTAGCCACTCTTGAACCCACTAACTTAAGTAGGTTGTAGTAATTCATGGGGCGAGAAGTCATTGGGGTACCGGACAATAACCACAACCTATCTATTCTAGAGGTCAAATTATTAACCAATTTAGTTCTTTGAGCTTTACCATTAGAAACATAATGTGCTTCGTCTATAATAACCAAATCAAATTTAGACTCCATAATTTGTTTTTTCTTATCTTTGTCTTTGGGTAGTGAGTGAAAGTTTTTAAGTATATCGTAGTTTATAATAACGTACCTACCATCTACCCATTTTTTACCTTCTACTATTCCTACTGTTTCATTAGTATAATTTTCTATTTCTCTTTTCCAATTAACTTTTAAGGATGCTGGGCAAATAATTAATACTTTTTTTACCTTACAACTTATACTAGCCATAATAGCAGAGCTAGTTTTACCTAAACCCATATCATCTGCTAATATATATTTTTTATTAGACACTAGTTTGGTTATGGCTATTTTTTGATGTTCAAACGGTGGACGATGAGAAAACTCACCAAAGTCAACTTTAATATCAGGATTAGCCCTGGGGATAATTTGGTTTTTAGGTACCCAAAAAGAGTTTAGTGAATCAGATTCTATTACTTTACCCCAAACATGATAAGCTTTCTCAGTTTCACTAAGTAATTTTTCAATCCAAATAGTCTTAGGTGGGGATTGTAAAAATTTTGTAGACATATATTCTTTTGCTAGATAGTCGTCTATTTCCATCCACAACCTTACAACTTTAGGTTTTTCACTATAATTTTTATTAATATAGTCTGCTTGTGAACGTGTAAGTGTAAATGTTTTACTATTAAGCATATTGTTTTTGAGGCCTATAATGTAGTTATTGGCCCCACTATAATCAGCTAATAAATTCTTAGCTTTAATTTCTGGTGGGAAATTTTCCATATTAAAAATATAATAAAAAGAGAAAAGAAAGACAAATTGTATTTATAATAAAAGGATACATTAATATGGCAAATAAAAAAATACCAATTACAAGGATATCAAAATTCTTTGGTTCCGAAGATTTTGACCTCGAGCAAAATATGGGAATGGAGTGGTTACACGGTGACATGCATTTTACCTTGGTGTTATTTAGGGTGGATTCAAAGCTGTCAGACGTAGATGATGTTTATGGAGAAGCTGGGCCTGAAGAAATTAGATACAAACCACCAGTAGAGTTTAATGCTTATGTTAAAATAGATGAACCACGATTAGATAGTTACGCTAATGGTTTGGTTAAAGATTTGGAACCGGGTAATATGACACTAGGTGTTTACTTAAAACATTTAGTTGAGTTGGGTATCGACATTAATTATGGTGATTATATAGGTTATCCAGAAAAAGAAGATAAGATGAGGTATTATAATGTAACTAATGACGGAAGAGTAACTTCAGATAATAAACACACAATAGGTGGGTATAAGGCTTTCTATAGGACAATTACATGTTCTTATGTAAGTCCAAACGAATTTAAAGGAATATAATGTCATTACCTAAAAAAATAAAAAAGAATTTAAATATTGCTCCTAGACCAATACAAGCACACTACCCACAAGGATATAATGGTGTTGAGGTCCCTAATAGAAGAAAAGAGTTGTTTGATTTAATTAGTGATGATGGTACGTTTTTACCAAAATCTTTATTACACGCTGATTTGGATAGGGGTATGTTAGATTTTGTACAAAATGAATTACAAACGGTAAGTAATGGTAAAAAAATAAATGTTATAGATAGAATATTAACGTTACAAAGATGGGCAGAGTTTTCACAGACGTGGCAATTTAGTACTTCAGATAAAAACGTAGATTTACCTTTTGTGGTTGTGGTTAGAAATCCAGATGTACAATATGGTACTAACCCAGCTTTACAATACACAATACCTGATAGAAAACAATTTCATTATGCAAAAGTACCTACTTGGGACGGTAATAGAAAAGGATATGATGTATACACAATACCTCAACCAGTACCTGTGGATATTATATATGATGTAAAAATAGTATGTAATAGGATGCGTGAGTTGAATACATTCAATAAAATAACACTACAAAAGTTTACATCTAGACAAGCTTATACTTTTGTAAAAGGACACTACATTCCAATAGTCATGCAATCGATAGGTGATGAAAGTAAAATAGACACAGAAGACAGAAGATACTACCAACAAAGTTACCAATTCCAATTACAAGGGTTTTTATTAGACGAAGAAGAGTTTGAGGTTAAACCGGCAATTAATAGAAGTTTGGTTTTATATGGTTTTGATGAACAAAATAGAAAAAGAGAAAAAAAGAATTTAGGGGAAGAGAATCCAGATAGGGTTAGGACTGTTATTGATTTTGATGCTGGAACCACAGTAAAGACGATACAATATGTTTATAAAAATGATATTACTGTTATGAGAACTAGTAATATTGATGGAATCACATTTATTATTAATGGGGTTATTTTGGATACCCCAATTCAAGTAAAAGGTGGTGACACATTAACAATAGCAATAACTAAAACAAATCCAGGGGCGTCATCAAAATTAATTATACAAGAAAGATTGGTTAGATAGTTATTCCATGTATATTCCCTTATTAGGTTTACACTTCTCAATTATTAATCGTTCAACAAAAGCAAACATCTTTAGTCCATTATTTTTACAGTATTCTTTTAGTAATTTATGCGACTCTAAACTAATCTTAAGATTTTTAATTTTTTGTTTTTTACTTTGTGAAGACATAGGGTAAGGGTTTTTACTATAAATAAGGTATTGTATGAAAAAAGTATGAATAATTTCATACAACAATAAAATTATCCCCTTTTACTACGTAACTTTTGTGATTACCTGATGTATTTATAGTAAACGAAAATAAATAATTTTTTAAAAAATAATATAAAATGGCAGACGGTAATAAGGTATTTGTTTCTCCTGGGGTATACACATCAGAGAAAGATTTAACATTTGTAGCACAAAGTGTTGGTGTTACAACATTAGGTTTGGTTGGTGAAACTTTAAAAGGGCCAGCCTTTGAACCAATATATATTTCATCTTATGATGACTTTGTAACTAGATTCGGTGGAACATCACCAGAATTATATGTGGATTCTCAAATCCCTAAGTATGAGTTGGGGTATATCGCAAAATCATATTTAAGTCAATCCAATCAATTGTTCGTAACAAGAGTATTGGGTCTTAGTGGTTATGATGCGGGCCCTTCTTGGTCAGTACAAACAATAGGTCAATTAGAACCATCAGGTCTTGAGCATTCTTATTCTGCTTTAACTTCTTCTTCAGGAACTACAGTACCATTTTTTATACCACTTACTGGTGATAGTTATTATTCTGGTACAACAGTTGGTTCCGATGCTTTTACAAGTGCTGCCCTCACAACACCGTTCTGGACAAGTATACCTTCAGAATTAACAGGTATTGATTTTGGTTCTTGGTCAGAAACAGGACAAACTATTACATTAAATGACGGTACAACACTTTCTTCATTTAATCAATCATTTTTAAATTGGGCACAGTCCGCTATAATACTTAGTAGTGATACCCAATTTAACGACGCTTTATCTTCTGGTGATACTGGTGGGTGTACATATGGGGTGGACCCATGTATACCAGTAGCCTTAGATGGTAGTATATATCAGTATGGTTGTATACCAGAATATTTAACTAATACAGCAACTGGTCTAACAACAGACTCACTATCAGCTTTTACATTTGCAAACTCAACAACAGGAACTAGTTCTAGTGTGAGTAACATACTATCAACTAATTGTGGTGACCTAACTTCTTATGAAAACGACCCTTGGTATTACGGATTATTTGAGTATACGGGAAGTACTTCATGTTGTACTGGTACAACATACAGTGGATTATCATACCAATTATACGCAAGTGGTTATACCTCAGGACTTGGAGAGCCGATGGAACAAGCAACTGGTACAACTTTTGATAGTACTGGTGGTACAATTGTTGTTTTATCTGGATACGCTGTTTTTGACATCATAAATTATCAAGGAGTAACAGCTAATACTGAGTGGGATGGTATGGATATTCTAACATTTAGGTCTAGAGGTTTAAGTTCTCTAGGTAGTGGTGGTCCAGTTTACGCGATAAGTGCTGATACAGTAGGTAATTTAGAATTTGATTGTAGTGGAGCTTATGAAGCGGTACTTGAAGACCCATTTGCTACGTTTGGAATTAGTGCAAGAACTGACGAAGGTAATGTTTATACTTTTGAAACTTCTATGTCTAATACAGCTCAGAATTTTGCACCGAGAGTATTCGGTAGAAGTCCTTTTGATAAAAAACAAGTTGACGTACCTGTTTTTGTTGAGGAGGCTTACCCAACAATACTTAATATTGGTAGAAAATTAGGTAAAGTTAGGGGGTTACAGTGTTGTTTACAATATCTACCGGCAGCGAGAGAAACGGTTAACACAAATACTATAGCTTGGTACATGAATCAATGGGAAACACCTGAAACACCTTACGTAGTATCTGAATTACAAGGTAGTGATGTGTTTAGATTATTTAAATTTGTTTCTATATCTGATGGTACAGCAGCAAATAGAGAATATAAAGTTTCTATAGTTAATCTTTCGTTTGAAAGAGCTGAATTTGATATAATTGTAAGAGATTTCTATGATACTGACGCAAATCCAGTTGTATTAGAGAAATTTACTAGATGTAGTCTAGACCCAACTAAGGTATCTTTCGTTGGTAGAAAAATAGGTACTTCTACTGGTGAATTCGAGTTAAGGTCCAAATATACCATGTTATACCCAACAGAAGCTTTACTAGATGGTACATACACTGGTTCTTTACCAGCTGGTTTTGAGGGTTACAGATTTAGAAGATATGGTAATTGTGGTGTAAACCCAAAAATAGTATACAAAACAAAATACTTAAACCCAGGTGAAATAGTATTTGACCCACCTTATGGTTCAACTACTGGTAATAATGTAATAAGAAGTGGTGGTGACAAAGTTAGTAAAGTTTACTTAGGTGTTTCTAATAGTACAGGAGCTGGATATGACGCAGATTTCTTTGACTTTAAAGGATATTTACCACCGACAAACATTTGTACAGGAACTGCTGGTTCACAATGGGATGTGATAACTAAAGGATTCCATATGGATTCTGGAGCTACAGTAGTGATAGGTGGTGTAGGGACTTATTTAAACTGGTCATCTACAACATTAAATGGTGAATCTATTTTTGATGTAGGTGCTGGACAATTTAATACAGAACCTACATTAAGTACTGAACCTTATAAATCGTTGAGGTCACGTAAATTTACAATAGCACCTCATGGTGGTTTTGATGGGTTTGACATTTATAGAAAAACTAGGTCTAATACTGACGACTATAGAATGGGACTTACAGGTTTCTTAAACGGAGCTTGTACTAGTGCAGATTTCCCTACAGCAACTGGAGATGGTTCATTTAAAAAACTTAACACAACAGAAGCTAATACAGATTATTTCGCTTACCTAAGAGGTATAAATGAATTTAGTAATCCAGAATCTGTAGATATTAATGTATTTGCAACACCGGGAATTGACTACGTGGATAATTTAGGTTTAGTAAATGAGTCTATAGATATGGTAGAAACTGATAGAGCTGATTCATTATATATAACAACAACACCAGATTACAACATGTTTGTAACAACAAATTCTGACCCAGCAAATCAAGTAACACCTGATGAAGCGGTAGATAATGTAGAAGATTCTTTAATAGACTCTAACTATACAGCGACTTACTATCCTTGGGTTCAGATTAGAGACGCAGCAAATAACAAACAACTCTACATACCACCAACAGCAGAGGTTATGAGAAATATAGCTTTAACAGATAATATTTCTTTCCCATGGTTCGCATCGGCAGGTTATACAAGAGGTTTAGTTAACGCAGTTAAAGCAAGAAAGAAATTAACTTTAGATGAAAGAGACACTTTATATGTTGGTAGACTTAACCCAATCGCTACATTTAGTGATACGGGACCAATTATTTGGGGTAACAAAACACTACAGATTAGAGAGTCTGCTTTGGATAGAATCAATGTAAGAAGATTATTACTACAAACTAGAAAATTAATTTCAGCGGTAGCAGTAAGATTAATATTCGAACAAAATGATGACGTGGTTAGACAACAGTTCTTAGACTTAGTAAACCCAATCTTAGACTCGATTAGGAGAGATAGAGGTTTAACAGACTTTAGAGTTGTACTTTCAAATGACCCAGAAGAAATAGATAGAAATGAAATGAATGGTAAGATATACATTAAGCCAACAAGAGCTTTAGAGTATATATTCGTTGAGTTCTTGATAACACCTACGGGGGCTTCTTTTGAGGATATATAGTATTTATAATAAAATAGTGATATGAAATTTACAAAAAAAATATTGGTTGAGTCTTTAAAAAAGCAGTCTACTGGTGAAAAAACATTTACTGATGGGAAAAAACAAAATGTAATTATTAGTGAAGGACAGTTAGATAGAGTTTTAAAGGTTATTGAAGAGCAATGGCAAGAAATAAAGTTAGATGAAACTGAAATGGAAGAAGGAGCAAAACCTGATTTTTTAGACCTTGATGGTGATGGGGATAAGAAAGAATCTATGAAAAAAGCATCTAAAGAAGCTAAAGCTAAAGAAGTTAAAGAAGATTCTGGTCATGATGAAGCTATGAATTATGGTAGGGATGAAGGTCACGACGATAAAGAACTTTATGATTTAAAACATGATGGTGGTAGTGAAGACCATATTGAAGATTTAGAAGACGATATGCATTTCGACCACATACATGATTCAAAAAACATAGAAGAGTCTGAAAAAGAAAAAGAAAAACTAATCCAAGAGGATATTGAAAAGATGAAACAAATCATCAAACCAATATCAAGGATATAGTAACTTATTGTTTTTTAAACTTTAATTTAGAATAATATCTGTGGTTATAACCATGGATATTTTCATATGATTCCTGTATGGTAACCATAATAATTTCATCATTATAATCTAAAATTTCATATAAAACCGGTCTACCCGAACCACCAAGTAATAAATAAGAACCAACCAAAGGTTCTGTGATTGTCATATTATTTACTGTGGTAGATAAACCATATGGTTGTAGGGTGTCGTTATTTAAAACAAAATCACCCATCCCTGGAATACTTAACGGTAAATGAAAACACCAGTTAGTGTAATTTTTAATTAGTTCTTCGAACTCATACATACTACTTTCATACCTTAGACTACTACTATCACTATCACTAAAGTGGTTTATAACACTCAATTCGGTAGTTTCTAGGTTTTCTAAGTACATTTCACCATCCATCAATAACCAACACCCATCGATAAAATTATCTTCTATATAATTACTTGGGTTTTGTGTGGTTGGGTATGTATTATCACACGGTATTACAAAGGTTTCTTTTTCACAAGAAACAAAAAATATAACTACCAGTAACTTTAATAAATTATTCATAGTACAAAGATAATTAAAATAAGTGAATAAACAAAATTAATTCATATTTATTATATATGAGTAGAGATATTATAATAACCAATAAACAGTTAGAAGTTTTTAAATCTTTAATAAAAGAAGATGAGCTACCACAAAAAAATGTGAGAGCTTACTCTTTTGATTGGGATGACAATATTATGAATATGCCAACCAAGATTAAATTGTTAGAGAGAACACCTGATGGGTGGAAAAATATTGAGGTTAGTACTGAGGAGTTTGCAAAAATAAGAAACAACACAAATTTTAAATTAACTGATGATTCATTTAATGGTTTTATAGACGATGATACGTTTATGGTGGATTTAAAAACTGCTTTGGATACGAAGTCTTTCGCTCCGTCATTTGAAAAATTTAAAGAAGCTTTATTATATGCTAATCCAATATCAATAATTACAGCTAGAGGACATAAACCAGAGACTCTTAGAAAAGGAATGGATTTGGTAATTTCCTACATTTTAAATGAAGACGAATTAAACACTATGATAGATAATATCCAACAAGAATATCCAGAATTAGATGGTGAAAACATTGAGACTACGTTGAGTACTTATTTAGATTCACAAGACTATCACCCCGTAACTTCAAACATATTTGCTGAAAAGTTTGGGTTGGATAACGAAAGTGCTTTAAACCCAGAAGAAAATAAAAAAATAGCATTAAGAGATTACGTAACTAAAATAGTACAGAAGACTAAAGAAATGGTTGGTACAGAATATAATAAATTATCTATTGGGTTTAGTGATGATGATTTAGGTAATATAAATGCTATTACAGATTTTATAAAAGAAGTATTACAACTAGAATTTCCACAAGTAGATTTTGTAGTTTATGATACATCGGAAGGTGAGATTAATAAAATAATAGTAAAACAACTAAATTAAAACATTTTTTTCATTACCCGTATATTTATAGATATAATAAAAAACTAAAATTAAAAATTAAAAAGATATGGCTGACTTATTAATGAAAATGCCTATACCTTATGAACCAAAGAAAAAGAATAGGTTTATCTTAAGATTCGATTCATCTTTGGGAATTAATGAATGGTATGTAGAAAGTACATCTAGACCACAAGTAACAATTAATTCTGTGGAAGTGCCGTTCCTTAATACATCTACTTATGTAGCTGGTAGATTTACATGGAACACAATAAATGTTACATTTAGAGACCCAATTGGACCATCTGCTGCACAAGCATTAATGGAGTGGGTTAGACTACATGCAGAGTCGGTTACAGGAAGAATGGGTTACGCTGCGGGGTACAAGAAAAATATAGACTTAGAATTACTAGACCCAACAGGTGTAGTGGTAGAGAAATGGATAATGCAAGGAACGTTCCTTACTGATGTTAATTTCGATAGTTTAGGTTATAGTGATGATGGTTTAGCTACAATATCAGCTACGCTAAGACCGGACAGATGTATCTTAGTTTACTAACAATAATTTAAATAAAATTAAAAAAGTCCTTTTTAGGGCTTTTTTTTTGCTTAAAGACTTGACTTTATTATTTAAATTATTGAAGCTTTATATATATAATAATATAGCAGCAATATTTACTAATAAAATAAAAGCTATATAATTAAGCAATATAATATAAAATATAATTTATGCTAGAAGATAATTTAAGACCAGACACAGAAACTATGTTACCTTATGACATGGTTCCCCTACCTTCGGAAGGGATGTTCTACAAAAATAAGAAAAAAGCTGTAAAAGTAACCTACCTTAATGCTTCAGACGAAAATCTATTAGCGTCACAATCACTTCAGGGTACCGGTGAACTAGTTAACCAACTAATAGCCAAGAAAATCTTAGATAAAGATATCCAAATTGCTGATATGCCAGAATGTGATAAACAAGCTATTTTAGTTTTTTTACGTAATACTGCTTTTGGTACAGATTATACTGTCCAATTAACTGACCCTAAAACAGGTGAAAAATTTGAGACAACCTTCGACCTATCAATTTTAAAAACCAAAGATGTTAAGGTTAAACTAGACGACAAAAACGAATTCGAGTTTTATTTAGAAAAATCTAAGAAAAAAGTAAAACTAAAGTTTATAACCCCAACAGACCAAGAAGAACTTAGAAAAATTGACGAGACACATAAAAATGACCCAATCAATCCATTTATGACAAAACAACTAGAAAAAATGTTAGTAGAAATAGATGGAATGAGAGACAGAATGACTATAGCACAGTTTATTCAAACTATGCCAATCAAAGATAGCCAAGATATTAGAAAGATAGTCAAAGATAATACCCCAGCATTGGATTTAAATGTTACCACAACTACACCATCAGGAGAAGAAATGAAAGTATCAGTTTCATTGGGTGTTGAGTTTTTTCGTCCTTTCTACGGGCTATAGGAATGCCCTTTTGTCAGAGTTTTACTTCTTAATGCGAAACCTACATATTCCCTACACTGACCTACTACAAATGCCTACATTCGAAAGAAGGTTCTACATTAATAAATTAATTGAAGAATTTGAAAAGAAAAATGAGGCTATCGAACAAGCAAAAAACAAAAGTAAAAACAGATAATTAACTATTTATATAGAAATAGTTTAATATTATGCCAAACGTAGGTGATGAAAAAAGTATTGGTGGTGTAGACCACATTTGGACCAACGACAATAAGTGGGTACCAGTAGGGTACAAACCTAGTAATAACACTGGACCTACAGCAACAAGTTTTGGTAAAATACCAGAAGAGCTGGCACAAAGCAGAACACCAAAAGACGCACTTAGTTTTTCAGACCTAGAAAAATTCCAAACAGCAATTACATCCATAGGTTCAAGTACCACCACTATACAAGATAACATGGGTGTTATATTGGATATGTTAGCTTTAGAAGATACTTTAAGGGTAGACATCTCTAAAAGTATTGGAATGTCTAACGAACAGTTATTTGATACCATTAATGAGTTAAATGAAGCTGGTGAATCAGCCTCAAGATTTGCATTAACAGTAAATGATTTATTTAATGTATTTAAAGAAATAACTTTAGAAGTTGGTAGAAAATTACGAATATCACCAGAAGTAACAGAAAGAGCGGCCTTATTAACCAAAACACTAGAAGGTTTTGACGCTTCAGCTTTCGCTAAAGGATTTGATGATATAGGATTTAGTTTGGACACTGCAATGGGGAGTGTGGACGACACTAATAACGCTATGAGTGAAATACTTGATACTGGAAGAGGGTTTGGTGTTGTTATGGAAAAATTCTTAGGGAACGTAACAAGTCAACTTAAGTTAGTTAATACCTATGGGTTTGAACGTGGTGTTGAAGGTTTAGCTAGAATGGTAGCTAGAGGTCAGGCACTAGGGTTAGAAATGAGTACAGTTACTTCATTAGCTGATAATTTCTTTGACCCAGAAGGGGCAATTGATTTCGCAGCAAAAATGCAAGTAATTGGTGGTGCTGTAGGTGATTTACAAGACCCATTTAAATTAATGTATATGGCTACTAATGACCTAGAAGGTTTACAAGAAGCTATAATAGACACTGCTGCTGCCGCGGTAACTTTTGATGAAGACAAAGGTAAATTTGTAATATCACCCGAACAAAGACGACAGTTAAAAGATATGGCGGAAGCTATGGGAATGTCATACCAAGACTTAGCTGATACCGCTGTTAAATCAGCAAGAAGAGCAGAGGCATTTTCTGAAATGAAATTTTTAGATAATGTAACAGAAGAAGATAAAGAACTTATAGCTGGTATGGCTCAGATGGGTGATGGTGGTGAAATGCAAGTTAAAATACCTAGTTTAGACAAAATGGTGGATATAGACTCATTAACTGCTGAACAGATAGAAGAATTGAAAGTAAAGGGTATGTCAGATAGTGATATCTACGCACAACAACTTACAGTCGCAGAAAAAGCAAATCAATATCTAGCTACCATCGATACTGGAATAAGAAAACTAGTAAGGGAAGGTGGTGGTGATACTGAAGGGATGGTAATGGCCAGTTTATCACAACAACTTGGAGAAAGTATGGAATTACTAACCACTAAACAACTAAATTTGATAGGGGAGGGTAAAATGAAAGAATTCCTAGCAGATTTTTCAGCAAATCCACCCACAGGTATAACGGATGAATCAAGTAAAGCTATATTAGATGGTTTACAAAGAATGGGAATAATTACACCATCACAAAATCCACCAATTCAAGCTAATGACTTTATTCTAAGACCAGGTCAGGCTCCAGTAAAATTTAATGAAGGTGACCTTATATTAGGTGGTACAGATTTAGATGGTGGACAAGGAGACATAACTAACAGAATTAATAATGTTAATAATAATGTTAGTACTAACACTGTAGGACAAAGACAAACAGGACCAATAGAACTTACTGGTACCCTAACAGTTAAAGGGGAAGGTGAAAATGCAACAGTAAACGTTAAAAGATTATTAGCACAGCTAAGCTCGGGAGATTTACAAAATCTAAGCATGATGTTATCCAACGCGACAGCATAAAAAGAATTAGGATTCTATTTATTAAAAAAGAAAAATGGCAACACCAAACAACTCCAGTTCACAAAATCCTTACGGATTAGGCGATTATAAAATATCTATCGCTAGTACAGAAATTCTAAGAAAGTTTTTGTTGGGGAAAAATTTGCAAAGTTCTTATTTAGCTGACTCTAATCCTATTACCGCATCTTTTGGTATACAAGAACCAGGAAGTACTAATTACAACTCACTTTCAGATAATTTTATTAAGGACCAAGAAACGGTACAAGAAAAAGGTGTTACACTACAAACAAATTTATTTTTAGATAATAAATATGGTCCTATGGGTGGGTATAAAGATGTTAGATTAATTGATGTTGACAAAGTATTACCCCGTACAGGACAAGGATATGTAGCACCCAACACGGTAACACCACAATCATTTGTGTCCTCAAGTTACACACCCAAAGAAATATTAGAAACAGTTAATATAACTAATGGATTAACTAATACATTAAACAATAAAATACTTAACGATAGTAAATTAACAGAGGTTTCAGCTGGATACTTAAGAGAAAATTTAGGTTACATACAATCACAGTATGATTTTGATATTAGTGTTGATGGAGCGGCATCATCTAATATTAGTAGAACACCAGGAGATAAGATACTAGAAGGTACAGATTTTATATCTAGAATAACTAATCTATATTATGGATACTCTACTATACCAGGAAACTATTTCCAAAACACCTTTATACCAGACATTAATGAACTAAAATTAAATCAAATTAATTATGTTGGTGGGTTAGCTCCTAATATAACAGCAACAGCTAACGCACTACAAAATTCTATTTTTTCTAGTGGACTAGGAATACCAACTAGTCCAGCAACAATGCCTATACCTAGTGACACATTCATCCAATATATGGGTGAAGAACAACAATCAGCACTATTCCAATCACTAAAATATAATATTTACCGTCCTGATTATAGTAAAGTTCCGGTTTCAAGTGGTGTGGATAAAGCTGTACCATTTTACTATGTTGGTTCTAAAGAATCAGAACCGGGTAAAATACAAAGTCCTTTAGATGCTGTACCACAAGACGAGTTTGGTAGAAGTACGGGTGCTATTGTATACGGACCGTCAACTTTAGCGAAAGAACTTGAAACAGTAAATGGTAGAGCATTATGGTTATTCCAAACGTTTGGTTTATTAGGTAAAACTTATATGGATGGTGGAGGACTTTCTGCTGGGTGGACATGGTTTGGTAACAAATCTTTTGCTTCACTAAATGCACCACCACAAATGTTAACAACTAAATCATCAGAAAAACCTAAAAGAAAAGGTGGTTTATTAGATGAGACACAAAAACTTATAGACTCAGCACCACTTATGGGTGGAGCTCGTAGACAACACGCTGGTCATGCTATAGACCAAACATCTAAAATTTTTAATGATGGTTATAAACAAATTTCTAAAGGTTCAGGTGCAAGATTTGTAGATGAAGGTGTGTTTGGTTCACTACAAACCAGAGAATTTTGTCGTACTTGGACTAAAGATAATCCATATTATAAATTTAATAATATGGTTAGATTTGACGGTAACCAACTAGGAAAAGAAAATTCAATACTAGATAATACATTTAATTTAAACATAGCACCTAATATGGGTGTTAATGTAGATAGTGAAGCTAAAGAAAAGAATGTAAAAAAATATATGTTTTCTCTTGAAAATTTAGCTTGGAGGGGTAGTGAAGAATTACTAAGTTTACCCAAAGCCGAAAAAGGTCCAAATGGGGGTAGGATTATGTGGTTCCCACCTTACGATTTACAAATAGGTGACACCAACTCAGCTCAATGGAATTCCATAAATTTCTTAGGTAGACCTGAACCAGTTTATGCTTATAATTACACAGAAAGAATTGGTACCTTATCGTTTAAGGTTGTGGTTGACCACCCATCTATATTAAATGTGATAGCACAAAAAGAGTTAGTAAAAACACCAGATAGTATAGCTGACGCTGCTTTAGAATCTTTCTTTGCTGGTTGTAAAAAATATGATGTTTATGAACTAGCTGAACGATACGAATTCTTAACACCAGATGAAATAAATGAAGTTATAAATAGTAATGAGAGTAACCCACCACCAGCAAACACAGACCCTGGTCCCGACACAGCAGTAGAATCCAACGAAGACAACTCAAGTGACCCACAAACATTCTGGGGTACTTGGACAGAAACTGTAGCAGAAGCAGGTGGAGGCATATCAGAAGAATTTAAAAACACACTTAACAATAACACGGTTAACCAAGAAGAAAATCAAGCTAAATTAAAAACTAAAATTTTAAGTAAGTTATTAGGTGAACAAAACTACTTTAAACACCTAGAAACTACTGACGAATTTTTATATAGTTCTTTAAAAAGAAAATTACAATATTTTCACCCATCATTTCATTCCACAACACCAGAAGGGTTAAACAGTAGATTATCTTTTCTTTTACAATGTACAAGACCAGGTAAAACGATACCAACACAAACAGAAGAAGGTGTAGCTGACTTAGATGCTGAAAATACAGCTTTTGGTCCACCACCAATATGTGTACTACGAATTGGAGATTTTTATCACACAAAAATAGCTATTGACTCAGTAAGTTTTAGTTATGACCCTTTAATATATGATTTAAACCCTGAAGGTATTGGTGTACAACCTATGATAGCAAACGTGTCAATAAACTTCAAGTATATAGGTGGTCAAGGATTAAAAGGTCCAGTATCACAATTACAAAATGCATTATCGAATAATTATTTTGCAAACACTGAAATGTATAACCCTAACAGTTTAGTTAATAGTGGTGAAGAAGAAGAATTTAATAGTTTTGATTGGATTACTGATAAAGCAACTGATAAAATAAATGATTGGTTTTCTTAAAAAATAATTTATGACTGGAACAACTAATTATAAAAATATTATAAATAACTTTGTTGGTAATAGCAAAGCTTATAGTCTAGATGTTAAGAATAGATTAACAAACCTTTTTTTATTTAACAATATGGGTGTTGTGGAGGAACTTATGCATTCTAGAACTTTTAATTTAGGAGAACTAGGTGGTAACGAAAGTATTGGGGGTTTAATAACTAGTCTAGTGGGTGTACCAAATGACCTCTTTCAAAGAGTTAATAATTATTACACAACACTTAAAACAGCAATTAGTGCCGAAACAACAAGTATACAAGTAAGCTTTAATACACTAAACCCAACAGATAACGAAAAGTTGTATATTAAAGAAACACTAAACAAAACACTAGAACATCAATTTGAGTATATGACTAATAATCTACTTCTAGTCGTAAATAGTTTAAGAAAATCACAATTTGATTTAACCAAAGTTGTAGACAAACTAAATTTTATAACAGTAAATGCTTATGACGGGTATTACCAAAATACTTTTGGTGGGTTAGTCACAACACAACAACTAACATCATCAACAACAACACTGATACAAGCTTATACAGGTGATAGTTTAAGTTTAAGTAATTTTATTACTGAATATGTTAACCCTATTTTTACAAGAAATTATCCAGAAGCAACATTGATAAGAGGTATAGAATATTTATTCTTTTCTAATCAGGTATACACAAATAAGAGTTTATCGTTTAGTTTTGATGGCAGCTATGAAGAAGAATTGAAAAAATTAATAAGATTTAGAGAAGACCAACTATACAATAATCTACTAAAAGTGGATGAAAATGGTTTTAAAGGAATAAAAGTAAGAACTAAAAGAGGTTTTGAACCACTTTTAAACGACATGATTAAAACTTGGATTAATTATGATTTAAAATTTTTTAGACCTAGAATTACAAATGGTGTAGAAACCGGTTATGAGATTTTAGATGGCCAACTAACTTCATACACTAGTGATTTTAATATTGAGTTTGGTACCACAACAGGTGCAACGGCACAAAATTTATTGAGAAATAATTTACGTGAAAGAACTGGAGGTGTACAAGATAATAAATTTAATTTTAAATTAGAAAGACAACTAATTATTAGTTAAAAATTATGAGTTACTATAATAGATATAATGAGTTTGTAGTTAATGGTGATTATATAATGGTGCCAGGTATTGAAATAACTAAAAAATCTGGTGATAGGCAAGTGGTTTACAAAGTTGGAAAAAGTAGACTAGATAAATTTTCTCAACAATATTATGGTTCACCTTATTATGGCTGGTTAATTATGCAAGCAAACCCATCATTTGGGGGACAAGAATGGAATATACCAGATGGAACAATAATAAGGATACCATACCCATTAATGCAATCACTAGAGGACTATAAATCAAAACTAGACCAATATTTCCTCTATTATGGCAGATAAATTAAACTCAGGTGACATCCTAACCAACCCAGTTGGTAATAACCTTGTCGTAGTAGACCCTAATAAAGTAGTGGGGTCAAATGGGCAAGCTGTAGATAGATTAGTCGACGCTGAAGATTTAGTTATGTACGCTAATTTATCAGCTAGAATTTACCCTAGAAGTAAAATTATTGCGGGAGCTGCCGCTGGTGATGAGATAAAAGTAGAATTGTTTGATGGTGAATTAAATTTTTTAAAACCTGGTGGTAAGAAATTTATGGATTCAGATTGGACTGAAGGATTTACTGACCCAGATTTTGCTAAAAATAAAAAAAGAGGTAGTAGTGGTGTCGAACCATCTAAATTTTTTGATAATAGTAAAGATTTTGGGGGTTTCGGAATAACCTCTATAAGTGTTAAGGTTAATTCTTCATATATACCACAAGTAAGTATAAATTTTACAGACGTTAGAGGAAAAACACTTTTTGAACAAGCAAAAACAAATACACCATACACAGCTTTTTTTCACTTACCATACCCGACATTCTTTTTAACATTAAAGGGTTACTATGGTAAAGCCGTACAATACCAACTAACACTAGAAAAGTTTGTGTCAAGATTCGACCCAAGTAGTGGTGACTACTTAGTTACTTGTGACTTTAAAGGTAACCACATAGCATTATTAAGGGATATAAACATGCACCAATGTGTTACAGCCCCATACATGTATCCAACCAGAGTAGAGGGAGAAAATATTACAGCTACTAAAGGTAGACAGGTAATGCATAATGTTTACGACATATACAAAAGAGGTAAACTCATACCTCAAGACTTTCCAGAATATACTATAGTAGAATTAATAGATAAGATTAAATCTTTAGATAAAGATTTAGGTAAACTATATGGACAAAAAAATTTAACAGTAACCACAGATAAACTAAAATATGAAGAAACTTTAGATAAACTAAAAGAACAATTTAAAACTGATTGGTTAATGGAATACCTTGCAACTGATTTAGGTGAGCAAGTAGAAATAATAATTAGTGAGGTTGATGGTCAAGGAAATGCTGTAAGTAAAAAAGTTTGGGTCACAGCCTACCCACTTAAAGGTATTGGTTTTATTAACGAACAGGTTAAAAAGGGCAATGGTAATAGAAGTGAATTATTGATAAACGCTGAGGTAGATGCAAATGAGGGATTAATAAAAACCATCCACCCAGCTTTAACTAAATTAGACCAAAATAACACATTTGGTTTTTTTGGTGACTATAAGGTTAATCAATATCTTGAAGAGGATATAATACAGATGTATGAAAGTATGAAAGTTAATGGTCCAGAAGGTATTCAAGTAGAAAATACTGAAAATCTAAAACCAACAACTGATAATGATGGTAATACAACACCAGACTTAGAACCTTGGTTTATTACTAATATATCAGAACAATCATTTTACGGTAAATGGAATTTACAAAAAAAAGATTTTGATAAAAAGGCAAAAGAAATGTCAGAAGTTGTTTCTGCTGAGTTGAATGAAAGACTACAAAACTATTTAGGATTTGTACCAACAATAAGAAATGTTTTTGCTGTTATTTTAGCGGGAGCTGACACATTTTTAAGGCTCTTAGACGATGCCCACACAAAAGCTATGAAAGTTAGAAGTAACCCGAATAGACTAAATGTGGCAAATAGTTCCAACGACACACCAAAAAATACTGCAGCAGCAAATGAAATATGTTATCCTTGGCCACAATACTATGTTGTAGAAGAAGAGGGTGAGTGTGGGATTACTTCAGCTGTTTTAAAATATCCCGGAGCAAAAGATGTTATAGATGTGACACAAGGTAGTAATAAAGTGTATTGGCCTGAGGTAGAATTTGTTGAGGAATACGTTAAAAGTACAACCTATCGTAATAGTGATTATAAATTTGCTACAGTTAATAGTGGAATCGTTAAACAATTCACACCTATTAATGTAAGAGATTGGCCATCCGATACAGTACCGTACCAAACTAAAGATAACGTACAATTTCTATTTGAAATATTAGATAGAGCACAAGCAGTGGTAACATTTGGGAGTGTTATGACAAGGTACCAACAACTACCTTCACAATCCATAATTGGTGAAACTTTAAATGAGTTAGCCGGGTACGAAGCACAAAATATAAATAAACAAATAGAAGAAAATCCAAAACTACAAGAGTTTATTGGTAGTTTAAATAGTTTTGAGGATATAGAACTAAAGTTAAAATCTACCTCACCATATAATTTTACTATATATGAAAATTTTGGGGTAGTAACACCATTTAACCAACAAACATTCAGAATTGAATATAGACCAAATAACCCGTTTGAAATCATATCTAAAAACTTCCCTTTAAATGTGGAAGCTTTAAACGTTTCTAAAACCACCACAGGATTTTTCGATGTAGCACCAATTATTTATAACAGTTCTGCTAGTTGGGTGGTAAATAATTTTGCTGGTGGTAAACTAATATCTGGTCCGGGAGATTTTTATAATATTGGTAAAAGTTTGTATTATGATGTAAATCGTACAGGAGTTTTAAAAGACAATGAAACTATTAGTTATCTTACAGATTACGCCATATGTAGTAGTCCGTTTGAACCTAGTGCTTGGAGAACATCCACCCCTGTAGGTCCGATTAGTGATAAAAATATAGTCAATGAATATTACCAACTTAAACTAGAGTATATTAATACTTTAACATATACTGAGGGTGACATACAAAACTCTCTAACACCAGTAAATTTAGTAAACCCACCCACAATATTTAATCAAGACATAGACCAAACAGTTAAAAGACTTACTTCTATGTTAAACACCCCTTATTTTATAAATGCATTATTAGATGGGGTTACTAATGAAAAAGCTGGTACAGCCAATCCTTATACTTTAGGGGCGTACTTATTTTTAAATTCACTACCTTTAATAAACTTTAGAGATAGAGTTAGTTTTAAGGGTAGCTATAAAGGGTCTACTGGTTCTGAATTATCAGATTACGTGGCTGTTATGTTCAATCAAATGCCTGCTCTACATAAGGTGCCGGTTTCTTTATTATTAAAAATAGGTTCTATATGGTGGAGATATAAAAAATTCGTAGAGACCGACACAGACCCAATAACATCAATTTGGAATAATGTGGGTATTAATCCAGCTACTGTATATGACCCAGTCAATAATTCATTAAATACGCAATTTACTTTTACTGGTGCTACTGACGGAGTTTCATACCAGTACACCACAGAGGATACAGTTAATAGTAGTGTAAGTGTTGGTGTGTATCCTGGATTAATAGAAGCAATTCAATATATAACAACTGACAATGTTTCTAGTTATACACCACCAGTACCAGGTGCACCACTAAATCTTATATTTAACCCACTAGTATTTCCTAACGTAGATTTAAATTTAACTATTGAAAATGAGACCGACTTATCATTTAACACAACAGATGGTGCAAAAGTAAATTACTACAATGTTTACCTAGACTCAAAAAATATTAACGATGAAAGTTTGGGTGTAAAATTTGGTAATAATAGAAAACCGGAAAGATACTTTATATTATACCCTTCTTGTGGTGGGATAAAATGGACTGAAGCTCCAGCTTTTGAAGATGAAGGTTCACTAAACCCAAGTGTTGCTGGTAACAACGTAAATTCCTTACATAACGGAGCCTCAAGGTTATTATGGCATTCATCTCCAAAAGGATACTTTCAACACAAATCAACCTATAAACCCCCTACTAATAGATACTTTAAAGAAACAAACCCAAATACTAAAAAACAATCAACACCCTGGTCTCTAATCGAAAACCCTAACTACTCCACAATTGAAGAATTAAGAGGTGTATTTAACAAGTACCAACTTGACGAGTTTGAAAAAATGTTTTTAGATTACGCGACTGAAAACTTTAACCCAACCTCACACGGTGGTACGTTTAAAAATTTCATAAAAGAAATTACTATAATAGAAGATTTTAACTTAAGTGAATTAGCGTTATCTGTGGATGCTATAAATGCTAGAGAATTATTAATAGGCCAAGCTAAAAAGTTTGAGGAGTCGGTAAAGAATTTTTTATTCACCTATGTTGATTACGCTCACAACTCAACAACAAATTTAGATATGGTAGTTAACGGGTCTACCGTACTACAAAATTTTATGGCACTATACACTAAAAATACAGATTATAATTTTGGTACCTATATAGAATCAACCACACTCATCCCAACAACACCAGGGGTTTCTTTTCCAACTCTAACACAAGAACATATAGATATGCAAATTAATGTTGGTGAACACTATAAAGGGGGTACACCTTTTGATTTACTTGTACCCACAAATACTAGTAACCCATTCTATAACTTTTTTGTTACAGCTAGACCAGACGGTAATGGTATTACTTTTAATACAAGTAATATAGAGGCTTTCGCACCAATAATTAGAATGTATGGTACATATTGTGCTACACAAGGTAATATACCAGCTCACGAATATTTTACATTATTATTTAATCAATTAGAAGTATTAAATAATAAAGAAGAAAATTATGTTAACACCATATTAAAAGAAACGAAGAAAAAAATAAAAAAAGAAAAGAATCTTAGTAAATTAAAAGAACCAAACGATAGACCAGATGTAGAGGCGGACGACTTAAAACTAGAACTTTATACTGGATTTAAGACACTAAACGATAGATGGGTTTCTGGTATTAACTTAACAGCTACAGGGGGAACATTATTTGAAAGATTTTTATTTTTAGATAGAGCTAATAGAGATATAGGTAGTGAAGCTATAGTTAATATATGGGATATTTTAAAATTAGATTCACCTTTTGATGATGCGAGTTCTAAAACACTAACTCAAAGTATAGCTAGTTATTTAAGTATTATTTTAGCTAATAATTACTTTAATTTTATCCCACTACCATCATACATAAATTTCTTTAATGTGGAGGGTGATAATTCACAACTACAAGGAAATGCCATGTTCGGTACTTTTACAACAGTTGATTATCTAGATTCTAAACCAGCCTTCTTATGTCAATACGTTGGTAAAACATCAAGTCAACTAGACGTTAAGACATCAAATAATGGGTATAGTACAGATACCTTTAATGTGAATAACACAGCTAATAATCCCTTACTCGCTGAAGAATGTGGAGATAGAAATTTATCTAATAAAGTGATGGGATTCAACGTAGATTTTGGGATACCAAATCAAAACATATTTGAGTCAGTAACTTTGGACCAATCACAATACCAAAATACCGCAGAGAGTTATAAAGTTTTACAAGAGATGGCAAATTCAGGTGGTGGAGGAGCTACAACAATGGCATCACTTTCTCTATTTAATGTTTACGCTAGTAGGTCATACACAGCAAAAATCACATGTATGGGTAATGTAACGATACAACCAACACAATACTTCCAACTAAGATACTTACCTATGTTTAATGGACCGTATCTAATTATCAATGTAGAACACGATATAAGACCAAATACGATAGAAACTAGTTTTGAAGGTGTCAGAGTACCAATTCCTAAATTACCACGAATTGATGACCTAGTACAAAGAGTTAATGAAAGTTTATACAAAGAAGCAGAAGCAAACTTAAAAGAAACCAGACAACCAAATTATTATTATGATGATTTGACAGCCACACCACAACAAATGAAATTAACACCAGACAAAAATGGTTATATTGATAGTGGTTCTACATACGTCACTTTATCTGAAGACAATATGTTCTGGGGTGACGCTATAATTCCAGTAATAGTTGATATATCAGAAGATAACCCACTACAACCACATTTAGGTGTAGACTTCACACCGACAGTACAATTTACTGAATTAGCTACTAGTGAAGAAGGTATAGGGGTTTACCCAATAATGGATGGTTTAGTCACAGCTGTGATAGACGGATGCATAATTGGGAATACCAATGAAAATTGTGCGAGGGGTAATTTTGTTGAGATAACAAAAACATTAATAGAAAATCCTGTTGTGGGTGAAACTGCTTATTATAAAGTAACGTATTCTTATTTAAGAGAAGGTATTTTAGTCGCGGCAAATGCCGGGGTAGAATCTACAATTAATAGAAATGCAATTGGTACTTACGTTGGTGGTAATACTATGAATGGTAAAAAATTAGGTAAGTTGGGTAATACTGGAAATTCTAAAGGACAACACCTACATTTAGAAATTAGAAGGGGTGTAGGACAAGAAGACGGTAGTGTTGTAGAGCACATTTTAAACCCAAAACACTTTTTACCTGAATATCGTCCACCACAACCACTATAATTTATAGTTTAGATTGACTATTATTAAGTTTAATGATATTTATATAAAAAAAGAATTATGATTTCAGAAAGTTTAAGACAAAAATTAGGTAATTTTTTAGGTAAAAAAACAGATAATATTGTTGAAAATGGAGCAAATGAACAAGGTCAACAAGTTTGTGATTTGGATACTGGGATTTGTTATACGGTTAGAAGTAGAGATGGTTTAATAGAAAGAGTTGAAAATAGTATAAGAGTAAATCGTAAAGTACAGGTAGAGTCTCCATCCGGAGAAGTAAAACAATTATTAAATGGCTAAAGAATTAGAAAAAAAATTATTAGAAGAGTTAGGTAGGTTTAAAGAAATTAACCACAACACACAAAATCTCAACGAACAAATGGTTGGTGGTGTGGGTAATCTTGGTATGGGTAGTCATTTAGAAAGACTAGCTAAAAGATTTAATATGGATGAACAAGAGGTGGAAGATGAAACCACAACTGAAGAAATACCTTTAGACCCAGAAGCTGAAGTTGAAGATTTAGATGTATCACTTGAAGACGAACCAGCAACAGAAGATGAAAGTGGTGAAGAAGATGTAGATTTAGATATTGATTTGGATAGTGAAATTGAAACTGGTGGTGACACAAAAGAACTAGATGTTACTGATTTAGTAACAAAACAAGATGAAGTAAACACCGAATTATCAGACCAAAAGGACATACTATCTAAAAACACTGAAAGTTTAGATGACTTGATGACTAAATTATCTGATTTAGAAACACATTTAACTTCTATGGATGATATGGTACAAAAAATAAGTGATTTAGAGGGTAAACTAGAAGAATATCGTCCACGTACACCAGAAGAAAAAATAGGATTAATGAAATATGACAGTGGTCCATATAGTCAAAACTTAAGTGATTTTTTCACAGACAAAGAAGAAGTTTTTGATAAAACAGGTAAAAAACAGTATGTTTTAACACAAGATGAACTTGACAACTATAGTAAAGACGACATCAAAAAAAGCTTTTCCCAACCAGAAGACGAAGAAGAATAAAATAATCTTGTTCTTTGTTTGACATCCGCAAATTATATTATTATATTTAAACAAAGATTTATTAATTAATATAAAAAAAAATATAATGAGTAATAGTTTAGA
>Ga0181395_1000031_pt1 | contig 48415 bp, 68 predicted proteins | sample 18SPOviralmetaG_FD_130124 | JGI IMG/M metagenome (GOLD analysis project Ga0181395, IMG submission 130124) | Marine viral communities from the oligotrophic San Pedro Time Series (SPOT) site, San Pedro Channel, CA, USA - 18 SPOT_SRF_2010-12-16 | ecosystem: Environmental > Aquatic > Marine > Strait...
ACATACATTAAAGTATCTTGGCAAGAATTACTAATCATAAACCAACCATCAGTTCCTCCAAAAGGAGCTGAACTTAAGCCATCACCAAATTGGTCATATATACTTGCAATGATTGTACCACCAAGTTGAACAATAGTATCATACATTGTATTAGGTAACATATTGCTATCATTTTCTATAATAATAGGTGAACCACCAGGAGGTGTAATGTTCCAACTTGTTTCAGATGGATAATCGTCTGTCATTAATTGTATATGAATCCAACTACCTTGACTAAATAGTAATGTTGGTATTAGTGTAAATAATAGTATTAGTTTTTTCATAATTCAAACCCTAAATTCAATATCATAAATCTAAATTTTGTACAGCCATCGTCGCAAGGACACCATTTTATTTCTAATGCTGTAAATGTTCCAATTCTTAATGTTAGACTATATTTTTCTTTTTTATTTCCCGCTTTAAATCCGTTTATCCAATTTACCATGAGTTTACCCCTTAAATATTTGCTTTTTACCTCCGAAGTATTCATATGCATGACCTTCGATCTTTAATTGTTCATTTATATTGTATTGTTTTCCTTTTTCATCTTGTATAAAGATTTCTCCTAATACTCTTCCATATTTTCCAACGCCATGACTTTTTAATCTAAAATAACCAGGCTTTGAAGATGTTTCTTGTAGTAGCTCGATTACTCTTGCTTTTGCAGCAAGTCCTTTTTTCTTTTCTTCTAAATCTCTAGTTCTAGATTCCCATGCGTCAACTCCCATAAAACGGATTCTTTTCTTAACCCATATATCGAAACCGACATCGATAAGAGCGTCAACAGTATCACCATCAACTACTCTTTCTAATTTTGCTCTGTAAATATACTTTTCCATTATTTTTTCATTCCAGGCATCCAACCAAAAGCGTCCATTGCATATGCCATTGCAGCGTCTGGTCTTTTTTCTTTTAGTTTTTTTATTAAAGCAATAATACCTTTTCTATTAAAATATTTTTCAGGCATAACGTCCAATGCATTCTTAAATTTATTTGAAACATCTTTATACTGATTAGCTTCATTAACTGTTTCATACATTAAATCAAACATTAAATTTTGAGTTTTTGAAGATGTAGCTCCATGCTTTTCTACTGCTCTTCTAGCTTTCATTGCATTTTTCTTAAGTACTAAATGGTATCCTTTTCTAGGCCCACCCATTTTCTTAACATATTGTGCACCTTGTATTTTCATGCCAACAGGTTTTGCATTACCTTTTGGGTCTATTACTACAAATTCTCTTTCAGTTAATATATTTTTTAAGTTCATTTTATTCTCTCCCTATACTATAAATATCAAATTTATCGTATAAATACTATTTGGCTTTAACTAATTTAGTAACCAGTTTCACTTCTGGATACTTCTTTTTTAATTTATTTACTGCATCTATATTTTTCTTGCTATCATCCATAAAATATATTGGACTATAGCCTTTCTTTATTTCTGCTTCGATATAATCTGCCTTTTTCTGAGGATCTGCATCACCAAGAGGTATTATGTATGGTCGTATGCCTATCGTTTTAAAAAAATGATTTATCGGTGCACCAAGTCTTCTGGCAGTCAATATAGTCACTTTTCGGCCACCTTTACTTAGTTGTTTGCGTAACAAATCAACATTTCTTTTTATCAATTTTGGATTTCTAAGTTTTCTATCAAAGTCTCTAAAATCAAAAGTTTCACCTTTTTTTGGAGTATAAACTGCAAATTCAGCTGCGTCAAGTTGCATTTCTGTACCGTCTGGTCTTTTTACATAAACCCAGGAGTCAGAGGTAACTAGAGTATCGTCAAAATCAAATATACTCAACATTCCTCTTTCTAGTAATAGGTCTTTTAATTTAATCATGATACATCCATTGAGTCGTCCCAAGTTAATTTAATTCCTTGTTTTTTTAATTGTTTAGCAGCTTTTTCTAATTGTCTTTCTTCCATACTTCTTAAACCAATATTCCAACCTAATAATTTAGATAATGATTCTTCTGCATTTCTCCAGCTATCCCATCCTTTAACCCTTTTTTTACCATCAACTACTGTTCTGTAAAATCTTCCTCTGCTTTCTTCAAACCATATATCTATATTTTTTATTTTGCCTTCGTTTAATATGTTTGTCAGTTTAATCATTTTTATCTCCATGGCAACATTGTCATGCCTATTTTATTTAATATGAATTCCATTATAATTACAAATGATATTCCACCTACTATTTGCCAAGTCCAAAACTTCCATCCTGTTAATCCTTCTTGCCATTTACGAAATCTACTTTTTTTAGCCCATTCATATAATCCTAGTTTAGTGTTTATTTTGTCTGCCCACCAACTCATGTCGACTATATTTCCTAACATTTTATAGAATTTAATCATTCCAACGATCTCCAAATATAGCTTTACCTGTTTTCTCGTATTCAGTCCATTCGGTATAAAACTTACCATTGATAAACCTATCAGCTTCTCTTCTCATTCCTTTTACATGATTTGAAAAGATATCATTGTTCTGCTTGCCCTTATTTTTTGCATCTAATTTTTCTAAAGCCTTTACTGCCTTGTCTAATGCGACTAGTGCCTTCATACTTTTTTCAGCAGTCTTTCTCATTGTGATGCCATCTTTGACTATCCAATTCTTAACTTCTTTTAACATGTTCTTTAATTTCATACGTACTTCCTCCAATTCTTTTCTGCTTTATGGGCTGCTTTTTCATATGGATTATTTGCGTATCCTTTTTCTCGATATATTTCAAACTTTTTTCGGTCCTGTGTAGCATGAGTATATTCATGAAGTAAGGCTTTAATTATTTCCTCTTCATTAACCATCCTAGGTGTATACAAATATATTTTATTTTTATCCCAATCATATTCAGCATGTGGATTTGCCTCTCCTGTCATTTGCTGATCTCCGCTAAGTCTAGCATAAATATTTGTATGGAATTCAACCTTTGGTGTACCTCTTTTAGCTCTGCCTAAGTTTTTGGCTATCAATGGATATACTCTATCAACAACAGATTGCTTATTGAACCGCTCTAATAATATGTTTTTTAGTTTTATTCCCATTTCCTATTATATTTTTCTCTTTGGTCGACCATTACATATTCTACAGCGTCATGTTCACCACAATGAGGGCATCTTAACTTTTCTATGTGGGCAGCCTCATTAATTTTCCATTCGCCTTTGCACTTTTTATTACTACATTTATAGATATACGTGTGGCGTATGAAAACCTTATGACCCATTACTTTTGCCTGTATCTTTAATTATTCTATATTTTAAAAGCGGTCGACCATTTATAGTTATATCGCCTTTTTCATTTCTTCCTATATCTTTTACAACTATTCTCTTATTTTTAAATTTTCCACCAAGAATAGTATCTCCTACTTCTATTGGAATAGTTATTGCCTCTGATAGCTTATCCATTTTTAATTCTGCTGTATTTGTTATGTGTTTAAATAGAGCTAATCCTACATTTAATCCAAACTTAGAATCACTAGGAAAGTGTACTTTTGCAATTAAACGGCTATTAGATATATCATCAGCTAACTTCATTATTTCTGTTGAATATTTTGGGTAAACTGTTGCAAGATATTTTCCAATTAATATTCCTTGTGCAGAATGGCCCGACGGATATGACGGAGTCTTTGAAGATGCTAATGGTTGTTCGTGGAATTTTAATCCAAGAGCATCTGCCACTTGAATTGGTCTTGGCCTGTTATAATGATACTTGATTTTGTATAATATTGGACGACTGTCATGCAATAAGGTAGATACCTCTTCGTTTGGAAATCGCAAACCTTTTGTTGCTAAAAAATCTTTAAAATATGTTTTTATGTTATCTGCCCTTTTAGCAAAAGGATTGTCATCTGGAATCTGTTCTATTGATAGCATTTCACGAAGTGTTTCATCACTATCGTTACTTGGTGGAGGCGTAGATAAAAATTGATTGGTTTGGAAATCATTAAATATACCAAGATCTTTCCTATCCATGTGTTTTTGGTGTTTTGGATTTACTTCTTCAGAATATTTTAATTCTTCTACGTATAGCTTATCAAATAGTTTCATGATCTTATTTTTTTAACATATTTTTAACTGCGTCTGGTCCAGACCACATTCTACATGACCAATAGCCTGCAGAGGTTTTATCTTTCTTTTGATCACACTTATGTCTTGCCCTAAATGATGCTCTAGCTTTTGGATCTTTTGTTTTAATACTTAATCCGCTAGTATCTCCAAATGAAACCTTTTTAATATTTCCTGTTTTTGGATTTTTAGCATAGACATAAAATTTCTTATCACCTCCACGTTTTACCTTACCTAATTCTACTTTTTTACCATTATATTCGGCTTCAGTTATAGTTTTAGAGTATTCTGATAACCATTCAAAAAAACATGCCTGGTCTTGTTCTCTAACTATTATTTCTTCTATTCCTTCTCCTCTATTTAATTTTTCACCTGCCTTTTTTGCAGCCTTATAAGATTTTGATCTAGGATCTGACTTTTCGCCGCGTTTCTTTTTTGCACGTATATTTGCCCAAAGGCCTTTGTTTTTTTCTGATAGTATATCTTTAAGTTTCATATTATTTCTTCTTTTTTGCTTTTCTTGCTTTTGCTGCTAAATCTTTATCAGCCTTTCCCCATGTTCCTTTGCCTTTTGTTGCAAAACTATTTACTCTAGCCATTCCCCATGCTGCTTGTGGAGCTCCTGGTTTATGTCCTGTTTTCCATGCAGCTAATCCTCTATTGTATACCTGTCTAAGTATGCCTTTAGGAATTCCTGTTTTTTTCGCTTTATTTGCTAATGCTTTATCTGCAGGAGCCTCTTTTAATGTTTTAGTTTCTTTCCAAACTTCTTTTAAGGCTTTCCAACCAGATTCTCCAAACATTTTTTTAAACTTTTTTGTGTGCGAAGAAGGTTTTGTTTTTTTGCCTTTATCTGTTCTAAAATCTTTGTATGCGTCAGGATCGTTATCATCCATTTTACTTCTTCTAGCTATTACTCTTTCCCTTTCTTCTTTTTCTTTTTTAGAAAGTCCTTTGAAATATCCTGGAGAATTTTCAGGTGTTGCAGCTTCTCTAGGTCCTTCTATTGCAGCAATTTGTCCTTGGGCTTTCTTTTTAGAGGTATGGCAATTAGTTACATTTTTACCTTTTTTGGTTTTATATTGTAATACATATGTACCTTTGTCTCCATCAGATTGAGTGCAACTACGTTTTCTAACATTATATGGCATTATATTATCTCCTTACTTTCAATTAGTGTATATGAAAAAGAATTACCATGTATTTCTCTTGCAGTTTGGCATATATCTAAAAACTGATGCCAATCATCATTGTCAGCAATTACTTGACATCCTGCAGACCATTTATCTACTCTTGTAGATTTACCGCCTGATCTTCCAGTTGCTCTATGAATATTGATTCCAAATATTCCTGTTTCAGTTTTTGACTCATCTAAATCATAGTTGCCGTCTAAATTATTATCTCTATATACTGTTACAGGTTTCTTTTGTCCTAGTGCTAGGTATTTACCTTGATGTAATCTTAGTTTATGTGAACCTCTATATTGGTTTGGTTTTAATATAGCAACACCTTTTTCGCTTAAGATGTTTTTAACCCAATGAGATCCTGGATCAGTTGTACATGGAAAGACATGGAATTGCCATTCACCATCTACTTTATAAGATACTGTAATTGCATCATCAAAAGCATTCGTTACCCTACCTTTAGTTTTTGAATTTCGGATTCCAACTATATTTACATCGTATCCTTTATTGTTTTGGTCCTCAAACCATTTATAACCTTTTGAAATTAAAGTATCTTTAATTCTTTGTAGTGTTAAATCCATTTATAGCTCCCATTGCTTTTATGACACATGTATTCTTATATAAATATAGATAAACCTGTATAAAATATAATGGGCTACGTAATTTTAATTGTGTCTGGAGAAACAAAGTATATTTTTCCAGTCATGGTTTCAATCTTTATTTTTTCTGATTTTATTTCTTTTACTATCACCTTATCCCCAGCGTAAATTGCTCCGTTATGGCCATAATAATTTTTTGTAATTTTAGCGTATTTAAGATTTGGAATGCTTTTCATATTTGATATTATCTATAACCATTTGTTTTGCTAAAGCTTTGGCTTTTGGAAACGTATTTATTTTTTCTGATATAATGTGTTTTGCATGGACTAACCTGTATGAGGATTCAGTTGCTTTTTTATTTTTATCCAAAATAAATTTTTGGTAAATGTTTATATATCCAATTTTACAAACATAGTTTCCTAATGTTTCTTTTTTATTTTTTCTAGCCAATTTTTTTCTCCATATATATAAATATATAGTTTGGCTCCTTATTTTTGTTTTTTAACCTTAACTTGTTCAGATTCTTCTTTATTTTTTCGCCTAATTATTTTTTCTTTTCTCGGCTCAGGTAAATCTTCTAAATTAATATTTCTAATATCTATTTTAGGCATTATTTCATTCTCACCTTTAGTTTATCAATTTTTTTTAAAAATTCTGAAATACTCATTATATGATTATGTTCATTTTTTATTTGCACTTTTGTTAATTTTTCTGGATCTTTGTCTACTATATTCATAAGCGCCTTCAGGCCCTGATCGGCCCAAAAGACTCCAAAACCGTTATCCGTACCTATCGTTAGGTATGCATCTTTTTGGTCTCCATGTATTAAAAAATAATCCACTATAAATCTTTTTTTACAATTGCTCTACCTTCAAGTTTTTCCCAATCTCTTTCTGGTCTTACCTCTAGATTAGTATTCCAAGCTCCATTTAATGTATGCATTTCTATATCTAGTCCTTTACCAAAATCTATCATTGCTTGAACATCTTTAGGAAAACAACTTCCACCAAAACCCCATCTGCCGTCTGGTCCTGGAACGCTTAAATGAGAATGACCAACTCTACCGTCTCTTACAAAACCTTCAACTGCCATATCCCAATCTACACCGCATTCATCTGAAACCTGTTTCATTTCATTTAAAAAAGAAACTTTTGTTGCAAAAAAACAATTATTCATATATTTTACCATTTCTGCAGTTGCAAAATTAGTTTCTATACATGGAATAGAATCACCAAATCTCCATCTAAATAGTTCAGCTACTCTGGCAGTATTTCTTTTTCTTCCTCCCAATACAAATCTAGACTGGTTAATAAAATCAAATTTAGCAGACCGTTCAGTTAAAAATTCCGGATTAAATACTATATTTAGTTTGGTAAACTTTTTGGCTAGCATTTCAGTGGTACCTGGTGTTATTGTAGAGCGTATTAAAATTATATTACCACTTCTTTTATTTACACTTTCAATATCTTTTAACGCTGATTCAAGTATTCCCAAATGCATACTACCGTCTGGGTTAGATGGAGTAGGTACAGACAAAAAGATAAAGTCTGATTCGTTTACAGTTTCTTCTAATGTATGAATACTTTTTGCTGGGTTTTTATCATAAGCCCTTACTTCTGCATCACAGCCGGTCTGAGCTGAAAAACCAAATTCTACTGCAGAACCTACAAATCCTCTACCAATAATACCTATTTTTTTCATATTCTTAAATCCTTTTTATATTTCTTAATCCAAGTCGGTAAATCTCCTTTAGGTTCCCAATCAAGCATTAAAGAAGCCTTTGAATTATCTGCTAATGTTTGAAATGGTTCCTTTACCTCTTTACCATAGGTTTTTTTACCTCCAAGCATATCTGCAACTTCATTCACAGAATAATTTTTTCCGTTACCGATGTTAAATACATCTCCGTTAAATCTTCCTTCTTTTGTTGCTACTAAAATATTAGCATCAACTGCATCTCCTACATAAGTAAAATCTCTTCTTTGGTTTCCATCGTTGGTTATTGTTAAATCTTTTTCTTCTAACATCTGTTTAGCAAATATACCTAAAACTAGACAATAAGCTCCTTCAAGATTCATTCTTTCACCGTAAATATTAAAATATCTAAGAGATACTGTATCTAAACCGTATACTTCTGAAAACATTTTACAGTACTGTTCACCAATATATTTCTGTAAACCATATGGGGATAGTGGATTTGTTGAATGCTCTTCTGGAGTTGGAAACTTTGTTGCATTTCCATAGGCAGAGCTACTGGCGCTGTAAACAACTCTTTTTACTTTTGCATTATGAGAAGCTAAAAGAATATTTAGTGTTCCTTCAACATTTATTTTATTAAATGAAACTGGATCAACTATTGATGGTTGAACTCTAGCTTTTGCAGCCAAATGAAAGACTACATCTATTCCTTCAAATAACCTCCAAACATTTCTTCTAGGATTTTCTAAGTCTGTCATTGTAGAAATATCAACTCTATATAGCTTTGCGTTAGCATTTACATTTTCTTTTTTACCAGTAGATAAATCGTCTAATATAATTACTCCCCACCCTTTTTCAAGTAGTTTATCAACTAAATTTGAACCAATAAAACCTGCTCCACCTGTTACTATTGCTCTCATTATTTATCCGTTTTTTCCCAATCCGTATCAATTTTTCTTAGTTCTTCAAAAACCATTTCAAACATTGGCTGAACGTATTTAAACTGGCCTTTTTCTTGTAGAATCTGTGCTACAGTTTCTAATGGTTTTTTAATTTTAATTTCTACTGATTTTTGTCCTTTTTTGTTAATTTTTGACATTTTAATTTCTCCTATTTATTGTTATTAATTCTTGTTCAAAAGATTTGAGGCTGTTTACCTCTATCTCTAGATTTTCTATTTCAAAACTACCTATCTCTCCTGATTCATTTAATATTTGAGAAAGGTTTCTAATTATTTCATAATCTCGGTTACTAAACCTAGACCCATCTATTCTTACTTCTATACCATCTTCTACTTTTGAATGTATACTAAATATTCTGTTGTTTAAATCAAATTTAGTATTATTTTTTTCTCTATTTATATAGTCTTTGTAATCTATATCAATATATAATTTTGTGCACCATGGCTCTAATGTTTCTAGTATTTGATTTGTACAATTTTTTACGACTATTCCTACTTTATACTTTGGAGGAATGATAGGCTTCATTAGAGAATCATGCATTACAAAATGTCCCCATTTACGAATAAAGTTTTTGGTGCTTTTTTCATTTTGTTTTAACCATTCATCAGTTTCTCTATTTTTCATAAATACCTGGCCGTCAGGATTTCTAGTTGCTCCATCAGCAAACCTACTACCTCTGCACGTCATATGATAAACACAACCTTCCCAAGTCTGTATAAATTTAATTCCATTTAATTGAAACCTATTAAATATATCTGAATCTTCTTTTGATTGAGGTGCATATAGTTCATCGTGTCCTCCTATATCTTGGAAATCTTTTTTATAAAATGCCCATGGAGCAAATATTCCTTCAGTTGTTTTATTTAATCTTTCTCCTTTAGATTTAATTAAATAATCAAGTAAATTATTTTCTCTAAACTCTTCAGGTTCTATGCCAAAATCTTGCAATATTTTTTCTGGTCCTGGTGGGTGTAACGGCGGTTCTATTCTTGTAAGAGACACAATTGTTTTATCCTTTAAATTCCACTCAATAGAATCTAGAGCTCCAGGACAAAGATACATATCTGCATGGTATATCATACAGATGTCGTGACTAGCTACTTCATTAACTAGTCTGTCATATAGTATTGTATGGCCTAATCTTTTTGGGCCTTCATTTCTTATTGCCTTAAAATTAGAATCAATGTTCATCATTTCTTGACACCAATCCCAAGTTCCATCATTTGAAAAATCATCTGCTACACAGATTTCTACATCATGATTTCCTTGATTTTTTCTGATTGAGTCATAAGACCATTTAAGATATTTTAGGTTATTTCTACCTGGCTGTATAAAACTTATTTTCATTTTTCTTTCCGTAACTATTTAATATAAATATCATTCTTAAACTAATTCTACACAAACTCCAGGACCATTTTTATGTTTTGCTTGTTTTGGTACTGTTTTTATTACTTTATCGTTTAAATAAGAATATTTTTCTGTTATAAAATCTATTTCATGTGTAATAAAAGAATTATCAAATTCTCCTATGTCAATCCTATTTTGCTTAGAATAGTCATGGTAACCAAAACATAATATATTATTAAACTGAGACAAATTATTTCTAAAGTTTTTGGCTCCTGTGCCTTTTGGTCCGTCTATAAATACTCCAACATTTACACCGTCTCCATCTTTTAATATTTCAGGTATAATTTCTAGACTATTTCCTTTTACCATTGATAGGTTTTTATGGTGTTGAAGTCTAGCTTTTGTATTTTCAAATGTTCCATATTGGTCTATATCTACGCTAATAATATCAAAATCAAAATATGATGCAAATATATCAGTAGAACAACCATAAGCTACACCTGATTCTATTATTGCGTCTACTTTTAATAAGTCGCATATAGAGCAAAACAAAAACGCTTCTGTATACCATATACCTTTAGGCTGGTATTCAACAGATTCTACAATACTTAAAAATTTATCTATATTGTTATCCCAATATTTTTTTAGTTCATTTATTTTGACCATTCTTTAAACCTCTCTAACCATTTTTCTTCCGTGTAGTAATTATTATACCTTTTTTTAGTAGTTTCTGAACATAGCTTGTAGAAGTTAGGTACTGATTTTAGCTTTTTAGCCAACTCTCTTGCATGTTGTAAATCGCCTATTTTAACCGTAGTTAATGGATGGCAAATTTCTTGAGTATCTAGTCCTTTATAGCCAATACAAGGTATACCTAAATATGCACAATTAAGAGCAAATGTGCCGGCTGCATGTGTTCTCATCAAATGTACTCCGTATTTAGATTCATTTAGTTTTTCAATCCAATTTTTCCATTCCATATATGGTAAGTGTTCAATGTCTGGCATTTGATCTTCTCCCTTTGCCATTCTTCCCATAGTAGGCGCAATTATATTGCAATCAAATTCTTGTGCTATAATATATGAATCAAATCCTCCATACCATGAACAAAAATTACCTCCAATCATTACAGATTTTCTTTCTACAGTTGGTAAATCTTTTATGGTATCTTCAATCATTAAACTTTGCATTACTATGCAACGTTTATTTGTTAATCCTTGAAAGTATTCTTTATCTAATTCATTATGCACAAACAAAAAATCCATTTCTTGTAAAGTATTGTAAAACCAAATTTGTTTGTCTAGTGAATAGTCTTGAAAATACCAATGAGGGCCTTCTTGCATATATGCTACTTTTTTACAGTGTTTTTTCACATTATCTAAATTGAATTCAGGATCTTTTTTTGGTATAATACATACCCCTAAATCATATTCTTCTGATATTTTAAAGGAGTTAATATTGTAATGGTCTGCATTAGAGGCACACATCCACGCCATTTCAGTTCTCATTATTGTGAGATCTCTAGGTATTTTAGCCTGATATTGTCCTTCTGTAAAAAATGCTATTTTCATATATATTAATATAATAAATTTTATTGACGTATAAAAATAATTTTAGTAGTATTTAACATCTGATTGTTTGTATATTTGATCTATTAACTCTATTGCCGGTAAACTTTCAAGTATATTATACTTGTCAATATTTTTATATAGATCTGGGTGGTTTGGGCAAGAGCCTTGATATGATCCATAAGAGTTTGGTTTATTTGGAATCTTTGAGTTATCAACTAAATTTTGATATTGTACTCGAGCTCCATTACTTAAAAAATTAGCTGACTCGATTATGTTCATGGCTTTACCTCCTATTTTTAAAAATCCATTAGAACCTAATATTGAAAGAGAACACTCTAAATTTGTTGGTTCAGACGCAATCGTTATTTCTAAAGTTCCACCATAATCTTTAAAATCTAAGATAGAATACACTGTATCCTCTATGTCTACGTCTTTGTGTTTAATACTATACACTTTAGATGATATTGACTTTGGTTTTTTATTTAATAAATAACACATAATATCTATGTAGTGAATTCCACATTCGTATAGGGTTCCTCCCCCAACGTGTGGTATGGCTCTCCATCCTGTAAAATATTCTAATGGTCTTTGCCACCTTTGAACTAAACTTATACCTCTAATATTTCCAAGTAATCCCAGCTCTAAAACTTTTTTACATAGTTGAATAGAAGGATTTTCTCTAACTTGAAGAACGCAGTATGCTTTTTGATTAAATTTTTCTGCAGTAGTTGTTAATTTATATACGTCTTTATAGTCAAGGCTAATAGGTTTTTCTACAAGTACATCGCAACCATTCATCAATGCATATTCTGCCTGCTTAACATGTAAAGAATTTGGAGTTGCAATTACTATGAAATTTACATCTTCATTAATTATTAGTTTCTTAAAATCTTGATAATAATTAACAGAGTATTTTTTTCCAGAGTTTTTGCTTATCAAAGGATCAATATCACAAAGTGCTTGTAATTTATAATTACTATTTTTTTCTATAGATTCTATGTGCCTTTTGAGTATTGCTCCACAACCTATTATCCCTACTTTTTTCATAATTTACCTTGCTGGGTTGCCATAGACTGTTTTTCCTTTATAAACATTTTTAGTCACTACTGAACCTGCTCCAACTAAAGAATCTTGGCCGATTGTAACGCCACAAATTATTGTAGAATTTGCGCCTATACTACAACCATCTTCAAAATATGTCTTTCTATATCTATTTGATTCTTTCCAGTCTCCTTTTACACTTGGTCTAAAGTCGTTTGTTGTAACGACATTTGGCCCAATAAAAACATTATTACCCAATTGTACACCTTCATATAGTATGCTGTGGTTTTGAATTTTACAATTGTTTCCGATAACTACATTTGGTCCTATGTGTACTCCTTCTCCAATTACGCAATTATTGCCAATTACTGCTCCGGATGATATATGCGAAAAAGCCCATATTTTTGTTCCTTCACCTATTGTACAATCATCAATTATAGCTGTTTCATGTATCATAATTCCCATTCTCTCATTAACTCTAAAGCAAAGCTACTATTTTTACCTAAATCATCTGGTGTAAAAGTTTTAGGAAAGCTTAGTCCTATATTATTTGCATAAAATATAGCTGTTTGCTTAAAAAAACTATCAAATTTATCATATTTAGCAGAGAATCTTGAATTTATCATTAGTGTTCCTCTTCCCCATGCATAATCCAAAATGTATTTAAAGCTGTCTGATGACATCTCTATATGGGGTTGTTCTTTAGATATATTTAATTTAGCTTCTGTTATGTCAAAAGATATTGTTTTATCAATATCTGTTAATCTTACTATTGCTGACTGAAAATTATCATATTTTTTAAACTTATTTATTTCGTCCCAGTCATTTAAACCTTTTATTTTATTTATCATTTTATCAAACGACTGTTGTAAATCTAATAGGCTATAAGACTTTGAAACATTTAAAATTTCTTTACTTCTTTTTACCTTGTCTAATTCATAAAGAGCGATATTACTATCATTATTTTTCCATTCTTCTCCAACAATCCAATTGTCTCCAGGATAAAATATTGCTACTTTTTTTGTTATTGATTTTAAGAAATCATAAGATTCTTTTATACCAATTGAAAGTTCGTTCCAAAAGCTATTTTCTTCATGGCAAAACCACACAAAACTTGCAAAGGGTATAACTAAATTAGGGCTTAATACTTCTATTTGATTCTTAAGCTGAGATTTTACAATTTTTCTACCTATTATTGGCCCTTTATTGTCATTAGGATTACCTGCCCAATTAGCATATCCAAATTGAGTATATAAAGCATCTATATTTCCTATTTGATTTTTTACAGATGTTAGTATTTCAATATCATCTAGTCTACAATCGTTTAAATTAAGTATTGTTTTTTCTGGTGTTTTAACGCATAACCAAGAGTCAAAACCGTCTGTTCCATTTATTATTTCTAAGTCTTTAGATAATTTTGTAGGTACTGATGGTTTAAGCTCTAGAACTTTAAAGCCATTATTGGTACAAAAATCTTTTACCTTATTATCTATTGTTTCTTGAAAAAGTATTGTTATATCTTTTCTTTTTTCTTTGCTTATTTTTTTAATGTCAGAAACACTAAAATGGTCTGGATGTTCGTGAGAATACCATATATGATTAAAGTCTAAATCATTTATGTCTACATTTGAGTCAACTAAAAGTTTCCAACCATCATTAAATGCTGTTCCCGTATACCACGGATCACATAATATTTTAATATCTCCTGATTCAATTAGTATTGAAGAATGTCCTATAAATTTTGTTTTCATTGTATTTTCTTTTATATAGTTAATATAATAAAATTATTTGACATGTAAAAATTTTTTTAAATGTTTGTGGTATTGGGGATTCTTACTTTCTACCTGCAATGCACCCTTTGCAAACCATACAGGATTACCAACTATTTGATTTGTACAACAAAGTCTGGTTTTATCCCTATTTATTCCATCCTCAGTATAACATTTTATCCATTCACCTTTATCTTTTGAAACCTGTATTATTGATTTTACAAACATCATCATGTCTGATCCGTATTGGCTCACTTCCCATCCCTTGGTTGTTTCTATATTATACTTCCATTTTTTCAATACATCTAATGTTAATTTGTCGTTTTTAAATCCATGAGTACCTAATAGAACTGGCCTGCAATGGTAGAGTTCTTCGTCTATGTTAAGTTTATTTGAATCTATGTAGTGGCTAAATTCTTTAATAGTTTTAACAGTTGTTCCTTTTCTAGTTGTTTTTTTCCTCTCTAGAAATGAAAAGTAATTATTTTTTAATATATCTTCAAAATAATCTATACTTGAAAAAACTAGTGAGTTTGAACCGAATAATAAAATATCTTCTTCCTGCTCTTCCATGAGTTCTATTAAATAAGAAACCCTATTGTTTTGATACAATGGATTTGCAACTCCTCCATGAAGGTTTACTTTATACATATCTACAGTTTTTCTCTTATATACTATTTCCTTGTCTTCTTTAAACTTTTTACAGAATTTATTAAACTGAACGTCACTAAAATTCATCATATAATAATAAATCTTATAGTTATTTCCGTGGTGTCTTAGACTTTTAATTAGCCCCTCTGTTAAAGTAGAATACTTAGGATCTGAAAATAAGAACAATACCATATTAGTCTCTTGCTATCATAAAACTTCTAACAATTTTCTTACTAACTTTCCTACCTGAATCTTCTATATTTTCTTTGCATGCAAATTCTATTAAATCTTCTGCAGAAATATTATCATATATACCTCTGACTACTCCGTCTGTATGTACCTGTTGGAATGGTTCATAACCTTTTTCCTTAAATAATTTTGGCTGACCAACTGGAGTGGTTATAACATATTTAGGTTTAAATCCAATTTTAAAGTATTCATTTAATATTTTTGCAAAGTCATTATCTTTTCCATAAAATTGTGGGTGAACCTCTAGTAATATATTAGTTTCTCCCTCATTATTATTTTTAAAGTATTCTAGTCCTCCTTCAAAAACTTGGGTTTCATGTCCTTCTATGTCCATCTTTATAAAGTTTGGATATTTTTTATTTGCCAAAAAAGTGTTTAGTGTGTAGCATGGTACTTTTATTTCTACAGTACTAGACTTTGTTTTTGATACGCTACTACAATTTGGCCTAGAAGATTGCCAAAAGCTTAGTTCTCCGTCATAATTAGACATGGCACATTCAGTTAATTGGCAAGTTTCTTGAAAACTATTTTCTTTTATATTATCTTTAAGTAGGCCTAAATTATTTGGATCAGGTTCTATTGCATAAACAGTTCCATTCTTTCCTACATTCTTTAACATTAATAGGGTTGCATAACCTATATTTGCTCCTAAATCTATACAAGTCATTTCTTCTGTTACTGTTTCGTTCATTATTGCCATGAACGCTGCTTCTCTAATTCCATCATTATATAACGGTAATGATATTCCTCCATCAGATAAGTTTAAATGCATTACCATTCCGTTTATTTCTTTTTTAACTCTAGACATGTTTTCTCCTCTATTTTATAACTGTTATATTTTTTAAATTAGGATTAAAATCAGAATTAGTATAAAATGTATAGTTTACATCTTTGTGTTTTCTGATAAACTCAATAATAAATTTCTTTAAAGCTTTTCCTTTTTCTTTTTGATAGTCTTTTGCAGGCATACTGTTAAAGTAATCTGTTTCGTAAAAATCCATTCCAGCAATATGAATATCTTTTTTTCCCAATACAATTGTTGAATATAGTATGGCAATACTACCAGTTGTTGGAAAACCTCCTCCTTCTTTTTGAAAAGGCTTAAGTAAAGATGATAAATAAGAAGGTTTCAAACCAAAGCTTTCAATAAGTTTTTTCATACCAAAACATTCTGAAGCTTCTTCTGTAAACCTGTTTAGTATTACTTCGGTAATTCCGTATTTTTTATAATATTCTTTGTTTAAATTACTTAAACCAGTATCTTTACTAATTAAATGAATTACATTTTTATTATCAAATAATCTATGAACAAAATCATGTTTAAGCTCAACATTAAACTCATTTACAGCTATCATATCGCCGTTAATTCCATGGAAATATTTATCAGCTTTTTCCATAGAAGAACCTCTACATAAAATACAAATTTGATTACCCATTTATTTTCTTAATTTTTTTCTTATTGGCAATTCACTAGGAGTTACGACTTTATCATAAGAACCAAGCATGTCTTCTACTTCCATACATCTCTTTCTCAACATATCCATAGCTATAACTTCTAAACTAGATTTTTGATCCGTACCCCACATATCATGAGATATTGTTATATGCCTTTCAATTAACTTTGCGCCAAGAGAAACTGCAATAACGGTTGGCTCTAAATCTTCTTCATGTCCGGAGTAACCTATTTCTGTACCATATCTTTTTTTAAGTGTTTCAATTACCCTTAAGTTTAATTCTTTTTTAGGGGTTGGGTAGCTAGAATTGCAATGCATAATTATAGGGTTTACACCGTTTTTAATTATCAAGTTTACTGCACTATCTATTTCTTCTAAAGTTGACATTCCAGTAGATATTACCAATGGTATTTTTGTTTTGGCTGTTTCTACCAATAATTCTGTATTTGTTATTAAAGCTGATGGTATTTTTAAAAATGGAACATCATACTGACTCATAAAATCTAAACTATCTAAGTCCCATACTGATGCTGTCCAATCTATTGGCTTTTCTTTTGAATATTTATCTATCATATCATATTCTTTTTTGCCAAACTCAACTTTATATTTGTAGTCTAGATAAGACATTCTACCCCATGGGGTATCTCTCATTATAGACTTTTGATGTTCTGGAACGCATACGTCAGGGTTACGCTTTTGAAATTTTACACAATCCCATTGACAGGCATTTGCAGCATCTATAAGTCTTTTTGTTATTTGAGTATCACCATTATGGTTAATACCTATTTCACCAATAAAATATGGTTTTTTTAAATTATTAAAATCTACCATTTTGTCCATCCTCCGTCTACGCTTATTGTTTCTCCAGTTAAATAAGAAGATTTATTTGAACACAGATATTCTAATAGACCATTTAATTCTGTAGGGTTCATCATTCTTCCCATAGGAGTTTTATTACTATACTTTTCTATAAAATTTTTATCTTGTTTGTGTTTAACTCCTCCAGGAGCAACACAATTTACTGTAAAATTTGGAGCTAGGTGGATTGCTAAGTGCCTAGTTAATTGTATAACGGCAGCTTTTGAAACACCATAGCCTATATGCTTTTCATTTTTTCCAGGATATAAATTTGGCATGGGAGATGTTATTCCATAAGTAGAAGAAAAATTAACAATTGTTCCTCTATTATTATTTCTCGCAAACTCTCTACAAACAGAAAACAGGCTTAAAACATTTACGTTTAAGTATCTATCAAATGATCTTAAAGATATTTCAAATAAATTATCAGCCTTTTTATTTGAGTCTACATGGTCATTCATAGCAAATAAATTTATTAAGTGATCTGCTTTATTCTTTGCAAAAAAATCTTTTACAAAACTTTCACTTGATAAATCATGGCCTAAACTTAAGTCGCATCTAATTACCTCATTTCCATTTTTTTCAAAAAATTTAGAAACTTCTTTTCCTATTAAACCTTCTGAACCAGCAATAATTACCTTCATTTTTACCCCCATAAACAGTTATCCCACCCATCTGCATCTTGATTTTTTAAGTGTTCTTTGTTAAAATATTCTATAGTTTCTTTTAGTATCCTTGCTTTTTTTCTTGCAAGATCTAAATCTCTATAGTTTGTTTTAAATACCATTAACCTTTTTTGTACTTCCTCTGCAACTGGGCAAAGGCCTTTATTATAACTAATACTATTATATATATCAGGAAGACGTTTAACAAAGTTTCTTTCTGCCATAACAGGTTCTAAATAAGGTACAGACCAGGCTCCATATATTCCATCTCCACCTCTCATCATATATTGTTTTCTAAAGTCTTCCCAAGAAACTCCAATTTTATCGTCTCCATAATATTTAGCTCCAACGGCCCAATATGAATTATCACTGTATTCTGGAGTAAACTGAGGAGTAATATAATCACAACCTCTAATTGCATCTAAAAATATTTCTGCAGATTTTTTTCTCAGGTCAACTAACTCTTCTAATCTTTCAAGTTGTGCAAGAGCAATAGCTGATAAAAACTCAGATAGTCTATAGTTCCACCCTATTTCACTATGCCTTTTGTAATTTGGGTTTTGAAATACATCTAAATTTGCTTTAACCTTGCCTTCATCAGCTTTTAAATTTTTAAATCCATGACCTCCAGACTTTCTACATTTTTCTGCTAGGATTGTATCATTTGTTATTATCATACCACCTTCGCCGCACGACATATGTTTTGAATTTTCAAAACTATAGCTAGCAAAAGATCCAAATGTACCAACCATTTTACCCTTATATCTACTCAAAAAGCATTCAGCATTGTCTTCTATAATTGGTATATTATATTTTTCAGATATAGCCATTAGCTCATCCATTTCGCATGGTAATCCATATACGCTGACAATCATTATAGCTTTAGTTTTTGGGGTTATTTTTCTTTCAACGTCTTTAGGGTCAATAGTAAATGTATCTGGTAAAATATCTGCGTAAACTGGTATTGCGTTTGCATGTATTGTTGTTGAAGTATTCATAATCACAGACAAAGCCGGAGATATTACTTCATCTCCTGGTCCTACACCTAAAGCCTCTAGAGCTGAATGCATTGTTGATGTACCGGAATTAAATGCAATACCATGCTTTGATTCAAATTTATTTGCAAATTCTTTTTCTAATCTTCCCGTCCAACTTCCTTCTGTTGAGCTCCATTTCTCTGAATTTAGAACTTTATTAACATACAATTCCTCATTACCTAAATATTTTGATTTGTTTTTCATACTTTATCTCATTTATATAAACTAATATAATAAATTTTCATGACATGGTAAAATTATTTAATTATAAATTTGTGGAGGAAGAGGGACTCGAACCCCCATCCATTGACTGCGATAAATACGTATTTCCAATTATACCATAAATCGTACAATTTAATTGGACTCGAACCAATATTTTATTTATCATAGCAGTCAATTGTTTTAGCCATTTAAACTAAACCCCCTATTTTTTCTGAGAATAAATTTACTGGTTCAAATAGCATTCTTTTTTTCCAAGATACCAGTCCACTTTTCTCCAAATTACTTAAACTCCAGTATTGCAAACATCTAGGACCATTTTCTGATTCTAGTAACCGTTTAATTATATTGATTAAAAGATAAAACATTACTCCATCCTTTAAATAATTATTATGGCCGAAAATAAAAGTTACGCATGAAAGATCTCCATCTCTAGCTATTCCACTGTAAGCAATTAGTTTTCTATTTGTTTTTATATTTCCTTGTTTATAACTCTTTAAGTACCTGAAAACCCCAAACCACCTTGTATGATGTAAAGGATAATTTGGTTCTTCAATTTTAAGTTCATCTTTAGGGTAGCCTCCCATTTCTTCAACGCTCCTTAAATAATACTTATTTAACTTATTTTTTCTATTTAATGTAGACTTATGTATTTCATGAATATCTGGAGTATAATTTTCGTATCTAAACTCTTCAAACATATATCTTTTATTTTTTGAAATATCATAATCTCTAATAACATTACTTGGTAATCTATTAAAGTAGTCGTCAAAAGTATTGTATTTTTCAAAATCTATAACAGCAGAAGGATGTCTAGGATTAGATGAGTTAAATGAAATAAAATGTCCTGGAAATTCTGAAAGTCCGCAAAATTCATTGTATTTTTCATTGTAAAAATTTTCATTTTTATCATCTGTAAATAGATAATTATGCATCATAAATAGTAAAGCAAAATGCCTACACCTATTTTCCTTTGTGCAATGTTCATCATATAAATTAAGTTTAATACTATTCATTTTATTTTTAATTCTATTTTAGATTCTTGATTTTTTTTCCATTCTTCTTCTAGATAAAGGTTTATTTTTCCTATTTCAGGTTTTTTATCTATTAAATTAACTATATCTTTTAGGTTAAAATATTTTTTACCAAAATTATTAATTATAGTTTCAAAAAATATTAAATCGTCTGGATAGTCTAATGTCATCCGTATATCCTTTCTAAGATATTCTTTAGGAATATTTTTTAGCTGGCTTATGCTGAATAATCCAGTTTCTTTGAAATATACCCACATCATTTCGGTATTGTCAGAGTCTTTTATTTCACAGACTTTAGACAAAGCTGTTGTACTTATTCCATATGTAAATGCTCCACAAATTGTTTTTTCGGACTCTATAAAATCTTCCTGGGATATTTTTTGCTGTTTGAACGCTAGATCAATTAGTTCTGGCTCGCAAAATAAATCGTCTCCGTCTGCAGTTACAAAGAAATCAACATTAAATTTTTTGCAGGCACCGTTCCATCTTTCTAATTTATCACTTTCGCTACCTCTAAAATATTCTATATTATTTTGTTTTGCTATTTTACACAAGATATCGTCTTCTTTATTTTTTGTTGTACAAAGTATTATTTTGTCAGCCAATTTTGATTTTTTTACCCTATCTATTAAATAGACAATAGTCTCTTTTCCCATTATCTTTAATAAAGCTTTATTGGGTAATCTAGTAGAGTTTGTTCTAACAGTTATTAAAATTGCAGTTACCATAGTTTTTCAGTCGTTATAAAATCTTTTAATAAACTCTTTTCTGATAGGTTTATTGCTTCTACGTTATTATACTCTGTAAATTCCTTGATATATTTAGCTATATTTCTTTCTTGCGTTGGGTGTACAGATTCAGCACTTCTTTCGTCTGGTTTAGATGTGACCATTAGTGGAGCCTCTGAATTTAAGTTTAAGTGTGCATATGCATTATTATTTGTCCAAAAATATTCACTAGAGTATAGATCACACCCTAAAAAATATATCTTTTTATATTCCATTCTAACAAGAGTTTCTAAAAGCAAGCTTAAACTGGCATAACACCTAACCTGTAATCTATCTCCGCTGGGTTTATAATTTCCATTTTGAGAAAGCTTATTGTTTATGTCTTTATTATACTTATAAACATTATTGTATGATCTTAGCATGTCTGATAAATATTGTCTGGTTCCGTCAATTACCCAATTTACATTTTTATATTCTTTAAATTTATTCTTAAACATTTTTCTCATTATAGGACCGTCCCTATGTTCTTTAATTTCAGGGTGGTAAAAGTCAGGAACAATAAAATTATGAAATATAAAATTATTAACCGTCCAAATATCAAAATTTAATATTGAAGATACTGTGGTTGGGTTTAATTCATTTATTGAAGGACCACATCCCAAATATATTGCAGTATCGCTTTTTTTCTTTTTTAGTAGCTCATCTATAAAAATCATTATTGAGAGTCTCCTCTTCTAACCCTATAACTGTCTGGGTCGAAGTGCTGGGTTGATACCTCAAATATTTCAGAGTTATCTTCTAAGGCAACGAGTTGGTGAGGTTGTCCTCTTTCTATTGTAATACATGTACCAATTTCTATGATTGTCGAATGTTCTTCTGCAGTCTCTGTGTCAATCCATTTATATTCAAAGCTTCCATTTCCTACATACCAAGATTCTTTTTTAATTACGTGATAGTGCATTGAAAATTTGTTTCCTTTTTTGTTAAATCTTAAAAGCTTTCCACAATACTCTTCATCATTATGAATCCATATCTCTTGTCCCCAAGCTTTGTCTACAATTTTTGGCTTTACTATCATTATATTTCTTCTATTCTCTTAGACTTATCGTCTATAAATAAATCAAAAACTGGTTTCTTTTGTGTTTCTATTCTATTGTAGCAACAGCCCCAATTATCTATTTGTTTTTTGGTATGCTTACTCCAGTCTTTACCTGTTCCACTTCCTCTAGCTGTCCAATAGACTATTTCGTGTCCTTCATTATATAATTTATTTATTTTTAATATCTGCTCGTTTCTTGGTTTTGCGAGTGTGTAATCCCACTCTCCATTTTCATTTTTTGCAGAATGACTACAAATTGTTCCATCTATATCTACGTATATTATCATATTGCTTTATCCTATTAAAATAAACTATTTGATTTTCCACCATCAAAGTTTATTGTTACGCCTGTTAAATATTTTATTTTGTTTTCAACTATTGACTTTACAAAATCGCCTATTTCTTTAGTTTTACCTAATCTTCCAAGTGGTAATTTTTCTTCTAGAGCTGGAATATCATTGACTAATCCTCTAATTCTATCTGTATCTACTGGGCCAGGCGCTATGTTAATTGTTGTTATGTTTCTTTTAGCAAACTCTTTACTTAGACACTTTAATACACTTGTAAAAGCTACTCTGTATGCATTTGATAGCATCAATTTTTCACTAGGTTCTTTTATGTTAAATGAAGAAACTAAAAATACATAGCCACCATCATTTATTTTTATATTTTGAAGTATATTAAAAAAACTATAAAATAATTGGTTGTGATATTTTTCGCAGTCTTGTCTAGTAATATCATTGAATTTTTGGGCTGGTGGTCCTCCTGTGTTTAGTACTAGAATGTCTGTATATGGATTTTTATCTATAAATCTTTTCACAGTATTTAGGTTTGAAGTATCTACATCATTAGTAGATGTTCTAATTACCTCCCACTTTGGCCACTTTAGACCATTATTCATAGATTCTATTGAATCGGCTATACCTTTACCTATTCCTCTGCTTCCTGCTAATACTATTGCTTTATTCATTTTAATGTTTTCTAATCTTTAATTTATTATTAAAACTTTTCTTTATTCCTGAACCAATTGCTTTTTCTAAGTTTTTTATGTTATCAACTATTTCTGGTACATCTTCTAATAGAATTGCGTGCTTCTCGTCTGGGTATGGATATCCGGTTTTTTCCCATTCTTTCTTGGCTTTTGATTCATTTTTAACATAAAATAATATATCAGAAGGTTCAAAGCATAGAGACATATATAAAATGTTGTGATTACTACAGTGACTACCAAAAGAAACCGGTACTTTGTGTGTATCTCTTAAATGTTTAATTGCCTTTAAATTACTATCGGACGCTTCATTAGATAACTGTGTATGATTTAGTACTATGTTTCTACAATATGCCCAACTTAATAACTCCTCAATATCTTCATTTGAACTAAGGCCTGTAGATATAAAAACCTTTTTTCCAGTTTTGCATAAAGCTTCAACAAGTTCTTTGTTTTTAATATCATTTATTATTACTTTATAGAAATCTGTTCCTATTGATTCAAAAAAATCTAATTTAGTAATATCTGTGAGTGCTACTCCAAAGTTTTTTCCAGAATCTTTTATCTGTTGGCATATATCTATATACTCTTGCTGGTTTAGCTCTAAATCTTTTTTTTCCGGTCTAGCATAGAATATTGAATCTCTAACTTGAAATTCTATTCCTTCAACCTTTGTATTTAATAAAGTATTCAGATATGATTTTACTTCTTTGTAGTCTCCTAAATGGTTTAAACCTATTTCAGCTATTACCATACAGTTTTTCCTCCATCCATAACAACGTTTTCACCTGTCATGTATGAGCTTGCATCTGAACACATAAACACAACGGCTCCTTTGTATTCATTTCTGTCTGCCATTCTTCCAATAGGAATAATGTTTGTCAATTTTTTAACAAAATCTTCAGGATAGCCATTTTCAACTCCAGTAGGACTTAAGCAATTAACCCTAATTCCTCTTTTTGCAAAATAAACAGATAAATACTTAGTCATTCCTACAATTGCCCACTTTGCAGCTGAATAAGTTATGGGTTTAACATTTTGCATATCTTCAGAGAGTCCTTCTTGTCTATATATTCTTTGGTCTGGAGCTATCACACCTAAATCAGAAGCTATATTTAATATTACCCCTCCTCCAGTTTCTAGCATTTTATTAGAGAAGACTTGAGAACATATAAAAGTACCATTCATTGCGGCATCAATTCCGTCTTTCCAAAAAGTTTCACTCATTACTTCAAATCTAGATATTGGAGACAAGGAATCTCCTTTCTTAGGTTTAGGATCTTTTGCTGCATTATTTATTAAAATGTCTACTCTTTCTAGTTTATCAGCAACTCCTTGTACCATTTCTTTATTGGTAACGTCCATACAATAAAAACTAGTCCTACCTTTTCCATATTTATCATTTAGATCTGCACTTACCTTTTCAACTTTGTCTTCGTGCCAGTCTGTCAATACAACATTTGCTCCATACTCTAATAGTGCTTCTGCATGTTTTGGTCCTAATAATCCTCCTGCTCCTGTTACTAAGGCAGTTTTTCCTGTTAAATCAAATAAATTTTCCATAACTATTCTACTATATTGTTAACTTTTCTAAGTTTTGCTGCAATTGGTTTTTCTGTTTCATATACAACTTTTCTTCCATCACCAAGCATTTGTTCCATGTTTCTTATTGATTGTACCATTCCACCAATATTTTCTATAGATGCTGCCTGGTCTGAACCATAGTCTGTTCTATCATGTGTTACGTGAAATTCTATACATTCTGCTCCAAGAGCTGTAGCACCTACACAGGCATCTAATCCGTTATAGTGATTAGAAAAACCAATCTTTTTATTGTCATAACTTATTTTTAAAGTTTTTATATGGCTTAAATTCATTTCTTCAGCTTTTGTTGGATATGTACTTGTACAAGCTAAGATATATTCTAAACTATCTCCTAGAATATGTACTGCTGCGTCAATTTCAGCTGTTGTCATCATTCCAGTGGATAGTATTACAGGTTTTTCAGTAGCTACTAATTGCTCTAAAAATTCTTTGTCTGTTGCCAATGCAGATGCAACTTTATGGTAAGATACATTACATGTATTTTCTATGTCTTTAATACTTTTAGTATCCCAGCACGAAACAATAAAATCTAGTCCAAGAGTATTTGTATATGATTCTAATTCTTTGTATTGTTCTAAGCTAAACTCTAAACCTTCTTTTTGTTCTCTATTTGTAGTTCCCCATGGTGATTCTCTATGGGCTGCTAGTTCTTCTTTTGTATAAACTAAGTCTATTGTTCTTTTTTGAAACTTTACTGCATTGCAGCCAGCTTCTGCTGAAGACTTAATTAAAGATTTTGCTAAACTTAAGTCACCGTTATGGTTGATTCCTATTTCTGCTATGATGTACGTCATTTTTTTTCTCCTATTTTGTTATTGTATATGTTAATATAATAAATTTTTTTTAATCGGTAAAACTTTTAAAGAAGTTTTTATGAGAAACTATTGTGTCAACCTCATTTCCTGATTCTCCTCTATCTGTTTGAATAGTATAATTTATATCTTTCTTCATTGATAAATAGTCAAGTATAAACTTAAAATCTGTTTTTCCTTTTCCTGGTCCTACTGTCATTGCATCAAATGTTCTATCCTTTAAGTGGACTGTATCTATTTTTCCAATAAATTTATCTAAATAATATTCGTGTGAAATTCCTAGTGAGGTCATATTTCCAGTGTCATATGTTAGTCTAAAGTTATCATTACTGTTTATTACGTCTGATATTGCTTCTTCGTAAGATTCTATTTCAAATGAAAATATTAGTTCTGGATAATATGTTATTGCAAAACTATTCATATTACTAATAAATGCCTTTCTAGTGGTCACATCGGATACATCTGATTCCTCTAATAACGGTATTGTTATTGTATCTATGCGATTTTTAATTGCATTTTTACAAATAGGATGTAAATTATTAAATAGAAAAGATGGATCTGTTATCTTTTTATCTATTAGATTATCTGCACAAATACTACCTATTGGAAGACCGCGTAAGGTACAATTAAATAGTGCATTAGATTCTATTGTACAATTCTTTGTCACCAACCAATCAATGTGGCTTAGGCCTAATTCATCGGCTATTCTAAACTCTCTTTCCCAATCTTTTGGAAATTCCTGAAATCCTCCAACTGGAGGAGATAATCTTCCTTGTAATATTCCTAGTTTCATTTTTTAAATTCGTATGGCGTTGGTGAGTTTGAATCTGCATCTTTTGCGTATGATTTTATTTGTCCTGCAATATCAACCCCTACGTTATCACTCCATGTATCTAGTAATAAATTAGTTATCTCTCCCATTTTGCCATCTGCTATAGGATTATGGTTAAATCTTGTAACTGGTAAGATACAAAATGGCGTTGCAGTCATAAATGCTTCATCTGCAAACATTACATCATATGGCTCTATGTTTCTTTCTACACATGGTATATCAAGCTGGTCTGCTAATTCAAATATGTAATCTCTACTTATTCCCCTTAATATATTTCTTCCTTCTGGAGTTATTATTACTCCGTCTTTAACTATAAAGAAATTGTCGTCTGTTCCTTCAGATATATACCCGTCCGGATCTAATAGTAAAGCCCAATTATCTTTTCCTTTCATTTTAGATACTTCTATATTTGCCATTAAATAGTGTATTCTACTTCTATTTTTAACCTTTGGTTCTAATAAATCTGCTGGAATATTTCTTTGAGAGGGTATTACAGCATTTATTCCTGAATCAAAAAGGTGGGCCATTGCTGAAACTGTCCATCGTAAGGGAAAGTCAGCTATAATCACATTAGGACCAGGTTTAACTCCTCTAACATTTGCTTCATATATTCCAAGTAATCCTCTAGAAATATCAATCATTATTCTATGTTCGTCATCATCACCAAATAGATGCTCGTTTGCTTCTATTGTATCATAGACTGCCTGTTCCATTTCATCTATAGTTATTGGTATGTCTAGATGTATGTGCTTTGCTGATTGATATAATCTTTCAAGATGTTCTCTCAACTTAAACTGCTTTTTGTTAAACGACCTTGTCATTTCAAAAATCATATCGCCAAACATTAGCGCTGAATCATATATTGATATTTTAGCTTCGCTTTCTTTAACGAATTCTCCATTCCACCAAACTAGTCTTTCCATATTCCTGTCTCCAAATAATATTTACAAAGAAGATAATCTTCCATGTCATCAATTTCTAAAAGTTTATTTTTACCCATAACATATTTTCCTATGTTTCCTCCAATCCTATTATTGTATTTTAGTAGAACACTAGGCTTAAATACATATATTGAGCCGTTTTCTATAAAATATTCTTCTTTAATATCTTGTCTTCTTTTTCTATTGTCGTGGTCATAATTTATTGAAGTTAACCCGTTTTCTTTTTGATGCCAAACAAACATATCTCCTAATTCAACTGCTGAAAATACTGAGTCATATTCTCCAAGAAGAGTCGTTGAAATGGATTGGTCAATATCAATAACTTCTCTTAATGGAGAAGTTGGTTGTAAATATACAACATAATCGACATCTCCAATATCATTTAGTGCGTGTTTGAGAGCTTCTTCCGGTGAAGCTTTGTCTCCAGATATTTCGATTGGTCTCTTTATACCTAATGCTCCGCAATTAATAGATGTTTCTAATATTTCATCACTATCAGAAGAAACGTATACATCTGAAATCCATTCTGAGGCAAGCGCTTGTTTTATTGAATGACAAACTAAAGGTAATCCATCTAATTCAATTAAATTTTTATTTGGAATTCCTTTACTTCCTCCTCTTGCCGGTATGATACAAATAATTTTCATTTTCTATCCCTTATTTTTTTTGCAATTTTTTCAGCTTTTGGGCAATTGCCAGATATACCTAACTTTTTATATATTGGTTGTTCATATACAACATTAGGATAGTGGCCTTGATCTGGCCCACGTAAACCTAGTTCTGCTTTTATTCCTGTCATATGTAATTTCATTTGTTCTAGCGCCATCAAGCACAAAGGCTCAGCCAATCTAAAATTAAATCCTACGTATTCATGGTTATATTTACCAACTTGACCCTGATTGCATATTGAACGTATTGCTTTTGAATTTAACTTTGAATTTTTAGGTATACACACCATACCTCCTTCAAAAGTTGATATGTTTTTAGTTTTATAAAATGAAAAAGTTCCACAGTCTGAAACCATTCCAGCATACTTATTTTCCTTGTATACTCTACCAAAAGCTTGAGCAGTATCTTCTATGACTGCTACATTATACTTTTTACCAAGTTGGTTTATTTTATCCATTGAACATACTCTACCGTACAAATGAACCGGTATTATTGCTTTAGTTTTTTCAGTTATAGCATCTTCTATTTTCCATACATCAATTAAATAATCTTCTTCTTTAATATCAACAAACACTGGAGTTGCTCCTGATATTAATATGGCATTTGTGGTTGCTATAAAAGTAAATGGAGTAGTAATTACTTCGTCTCCAGGTTTAAAATCCATTGACCATAGAGTAGCTATTAAAGCGCTTGTTCCACTATTTACAGCAATACAATCCTCTAAATCAAACCTGTCTTTGACATAGTCTTCAAATATATTTCTAACTATTTCGGGCATAATTTTTTATTTTATCTACAAACCTTTCAGCATACTTTTCTTGGGTATATTCTTTACTCCAATTTAGTCCGGTTGTTATCATATTATTTAACTTTTCAGAATCATCAAGATAGCCAGTTATTTTAGATATTATTTGTTCGTCTAACATATCATTATCTATTTCTATAACAAAATTTCTAAAGTTGTCAGAATCATCGTTTGGTATATCTCCAGCAATAACCGTACCGCACATCGGTATCTCTACATATTTTCCAAATCTAGACTTTGGTGCACCACTGTCTGTTATGCATATTTTGGTAGAATTTATTACTTTAGCAAATTCAATTGCTGAATGATTTTTATATGCGTCATCTGACCTGCCAGGAGGTCTACTATATCTACTAACTTTATATTTTTTAGGAAATTTATTTAGTAAAGTTGCCATTCTATCTCTTATTGGATAGTGTTGGCCAACTTTAGAAGTATATCCTAAGGCTCCTACTAGTAGTATATCCCAGTCTTTTTTAACTTCAGGATACTCTTTAAAAACTGTATTTTCGGCTGAGTGAGGTACATATTCAAATTGTACATTTGGTAACATTTTTTTATAATCTTCTATATTACCAAATAAATCATTTTCATGGTGAAAAATTACTAACGATGCATTTGAATCTACAATTTCTTTTTTTGTCCATTCTTGATCGTATGTTTCGTTATATCTAAGGCATATTGGAATAGTTATATCTTTCCAGTCGTTTCCCATTTCTAAAGGTTTATATACAACTATTAAATCTATGTCCATATCTAAATTTTTTATATTTTTAGATATTCCACCTTCTTGCCATCCTTCCCAATTTGGGCCCCACCAAGTTACGTTTGTTAATCTAGAAACTGCTTCCATAGAATGAAACCTTACTCTTGACATTTTTTGAAGATAATAATACTTGTCACAAAGATATAATATATTAGTCATTTAGATACTCCTCTACATAAGGTCCAAAACCTCTGTCATATATTCTTGTTTTTATTAGTTCTTCTTGACTAAACGAATGTGTTTTTCCTTTAAAATGTACTATAGTACAATCGTTTATGTTTTCATAATTAAACTCGGATACTTCAGAGAGACTAAAATCAGCTATGTTTATTTTTCTACTATTTTTAGTTGCTACTTTGCCAATCGATAGACTTTCCTTAGGCCATAGTTTACCATCTAACCATCTATCAGCCAAATTTTCCATTTCAAAAACACAATCGTCTATAAACAATTTACCAAGTTTATTATTTACAATACAAACATAAGATCCTAGATAAGGATTATCGGGGTTTGTTTTACCTCTGTAGCATAGTTGTATATCTCCACCTTTATCTATTAAATTTACTAGGTCTTTCATTACCATGCAATCTCCATCAATCATCATGACTGGATCATTTACTTGTTCAACTATACTTCCAAGTACTCTTAATTTTAAAGATATATTTGTATGCCAATCTTCTCCCCAACTTCCGTTTGAAAAATTAGTATCTAATCCAGAATTTAATACTTCTACTTTATCAAAGCCATTTAAAAATGATAGCTCAGATTCAGATAATCCAGTATTTAAGATATAAATTTTTTTAATATTGTGTTGTTTGCAATTTTTATAAATTGATTTAAGTAGTATTTTGCCAAAAGTAAAATACGGACTATTCAATATAAAGAATATGTTGTACGTTTTCATATAACTAATATAATAATTTTTTTTTAATCGGAAAAATCCTAGTAAAGTTCTTTATAAATTCTTTCCATCCAATATTTTCTATCCCTTCCCATACTATTTTCTCCTATAGATGTAAATTGATATATCCACCCAGAATTAAATAGATTTGTTAAATCGTCTGGCCACCATTGATGAGGCTCAAAGTATAATAAATTTTTTCGTGTAACGTCCATTATACTAAATTCTCTTGGTAAAATATTTAATTCTACTCCAAATTCTTTTCTTAAACAATTTAAAAGGGAAATATCACTACCTGTTCTGTGTGTATCATATGAAGAAATAATATCATCCTTATGCTTATTATAAAATTCAAATACTTTATTAAAAAATTTTCTATGTGTTTTATTTACAATTACAAAACCGGTTTGGAAAAATTCATAAGGTTTTAAACATGCTTCTTTATTAAAAAATGTATTTGAATACCCTTTAATTGCTCTATTGACCCATTCATAACAACCATCAGTTAATTGTGAAGTAAATTTACCACCTGTTAATTCAAAAAAGTTTGGGCAATCTGGGTGAACTATACTATCTGCGTCTACAATTAATACTTGATCGTATTTTATTTCATTACTTTCTAGTATTTCTAAAACATTCCATCTTTGCCAAGTTATTAACATTTCTGATTCTGGTAACATGGGTTCGTCCATTATAAAAAGTTGGCAATTATTTTTATTGCACCAATTTTCCCAAGAAGATATTCCATAGTCATATCCGCCATCCCACCTAGGCTTTGCAACACCAGAGTTTCCTAAAGACTCTTGCCTTTTTATATACGGTATGAATACTATATTTTTCACTATATTTCCTCGTAAAATTTATTTTGTCTTTCTTGTCTATCAATTTGTTTAGGGTGGTGTAAACAATACTCTTCGTTTCCAGGTAATGATGCATATTTAGTATATCCTACTAATTGTTCGTGTACAGGTTTAGTCCATTTAATTCTTTCTGGATCGTTTTTATATATTCTTAATTGTTTATCTGGAAAGTTTACCCATCCGTTTTTATTAACAACCCAACGCCATTTTGTAACGTGTTCTTTAGTTAACCCACTAACTGTATTTATCCTAGATACCCAATAGGCTTCTACGTCAGGATTTTGTTCTATAAATGAATGTAGAGCAAAACATAAATATTCATCTGGGTATTCATCTGCATCTATTAAGAATATCCAATCTCCTGTGCACATTTTTGTTAGGTAATTTTTTTGTTGTGCAAAATCTTTATTTAACGGATTAGAATACCATTGAAAGTCTGGATTGTTTACTGATTTTGCTCGTAAAAATTCTTCTACTTCTTTAGATCCGTTTTCCGAGTCAAACAATATAACAATTTCATCTTCTTGTTTTTTTGTTTTTACTAAAAAATTTAATAACCGTTTTAATTCAACCAGCTCATTCCAAACTGGTATAGCATAACTTATTTTCATGTTTTATTCCTCGCCTAAAAATTTTTTTATGATTGACCTGTTAAATTTATAATCGACAAGTCTAATCTGAGAAAAATTCTTTGGTAAAAGTGTTCTATAACTATTTTCATATTTTGTTTTTATTTCTCTCCTAATTTTTTGACTATAAAACCTACGGCTACTTTGCTCCATAATTAATTTTGGTACGTCTAATCCTATTGTTTTTTGAAACTTGGGTATATATCTAACACCAATATCTTCAGCCATTTTATTTAAAACTTGAGGGGAAAACGAATCCATACTTAAAGCATGTACCTTTGGCAGCAAAGTACCAGGTGTTTTGTAGCTAGAGTTAAGTATTAAAAACATATAAATATTTGGTTTTCCTTTTTTACCTTCATTTGTCATTGATGCGTATTTAGCTTCAATAATCATTCCTTTTTGCAGGTCAGCCAACCGTAAGCTTACAGATCTTTTTCTATCTTGATTAACCCTATGTTGAGATAAAAAACCCATTATGCATTAGCCACGTCTTTTGCCAACCCAACCCTTTTACAAACAGCCCTAAAGTCAGAAGAAGGATAATTTTCAGCAAGTTCTGTTGCTAGTCTTGTTTCATAATATTTACCTTTCTGACCAGGAATAGGATAATCTTTTTGTTCTTCTTTCGAAAGTTCTACTATTGGCGCATAACTCCATTCCCATTCTTCTTCTGAACCTACTGGATATATTATTCCAGTAGAAAACATGACTGTTGTGGGGTACCAATATTGTTGTAAGTCTTCGTCAACGTGTCTTAGCTTTCTAATTATTTCTGCCGTAGATTGTTCAAATTTTTCTACTGCATCTGATCCTAATTTATATTCTGAATTTGTAGTAAATCCAGTGTCTATGCATATTCTAGTTTCTATACCATTTACTTCTTCAACAACTACAGATGTTTTACCAGTAAAAGGACTTTTTTCAGTTGTATCTATATTCATGAGTTTACCTTTTTTAATTTTGGAAGTTTTAATTCCGGTTTTTTAAGCTGGGGAAGTTTTAATTCAACTTCTTCAGTAATGTGTTTATTAATTATTTCAATAAATTTTTCTTTCATTAATTCTATTGAAAAATTGTCTTTGGAAAATTTAGATTGTTTTTTTGCCTCTGTTGTGTAATTTTTATAATTTTTAAATACGTCTTTCAATACCTTTGAAGCATATATGTAATTAACAGTAAACCATTTTGACTCTGGTATAATTACGTCTTTCCAGCAAGCTGATTTGTCTACATTTATTAGCTGTCCTGGTAAAAGAGTTGAATGTTTTAAAAAGTCAATGTGTCCTGACCAGTTTGAAGCAATAACAGGCTTTCCACTTAAACTGGCTTCTAATAATGGTCGACCAAATCCTTCTCCTTTTGTAAAACTAACATGAGCCTTTACTTTTTTGTGATTGTATAAATAGTTTAGTTCTTCCTGTGTTAAGTCTCCGTGAAGTAGGTATATGTTTGGTGTATTTGTTAAACCTGCTTTTGATTTTGCTTTTTTGATTTTTTTAATCATTTCAAGTTTATCAATAACACTAAATGTAGCACTACTAGTTTTTAATATTAGAGCTGGCCTAGTAGAGGAAGGATTATTTTTAAATGTAGTAATAAATGTTTCAATAAGCTTTCCAAGATCTTTTCTATCGTGACCATGTCCGCCTTGTAGCCAGTGACCTACAAACAAAAAGCAAAAATCTTCCTTTATAGATTTCAATTGATTATCTACTTCAATAGATTTTATAGGTGTATCATTAAATATTGAAATATCTGCTCCTTCAAATAATACTTCTACTGGTTTTTGAACTTGAAGAGTACCGGTTTTTTGATTTGTTCGTTTATCTACTGTATCATACAAAGAGTTTATTAACGTTTCCTTTGAGTGTTCTGAAGGAACTATTATTAAATCCATAACATTTGATCCTTGAACCCATTTAGGAGAAACTGCCGTTGTTTCCATTCCTGCGGTTATTCCAATGTTGTATTTTCCTCTTCTCATAAATTCATTTGGAACAGAAACTTGAATAAATACGTCTGGCTGTCTTGTTAAGTTTGCAGTTAAAAAATATTTTTTTAAGTGTTCATCATTTTTACTAATTCCATTTCTAGGGCAATCTCCCCATCTAAGATCGACAACTTTTATTTCAAATTTGTCCATAGCAATTAATGACTTTAATATATCTCTTGTGTGATCTCCATAACCTGATCTAGAACTTGCTGGTCCTTGTAGTACTAATAATTTTTTCATAATATAACCCCTTAAATTTTTTCTAAAATTATACCCTGTGGGTAAGTTAATTCTGGTTCATCTGTTTCAAATAGTTCAAACCTTTTTCTAGGCTTAAAGTTTTCAAATAGTTTTTCAATTGATGATATAACATTTTTACCCATCCATTCTGCAGTCATCATCGAATCTTCTGACGTTACAAATTCTCTACCTAGTAAGCCTCTCTTATTTAGCTCATCTTCACCTAGAGAATATGCATCTTTCATTACATTTGCAATATCTTTAATATTTGGTATAGAATCATAAATATATGGAGTAGCCGGAGAACCTTGTAAAGTTAATTGTGGCCAGAGTGGAAATGCCCATTCTCCATGTTTTGTATACTTACAATTACTATTAGATGGAAATTCATCACTATAATCTTTAACAGTTAAATATGTTCCATCATCTTTCATAAAACCCATTTGATCTTGTAAGCCACCTATTACTGTAGCCATTATTGGAGTACCTGACATTAAAGATTCACACACACTTAAACCAAATCCTTCTGCAGAACTTGGTTGGCACGTTAAACTTGATATATTATACAAGAAGTTTAAATGTTTAGTATCAAATTTTCCAGAAGTAAATTTAACACTGTAATCTGGGCAAAGAGCATTTTTTACTGCTGGTAAATCTGTTCCGTTGTTATCTACTCTATCGGTGTGTAGTAAAAGGCAAACATTTTTTGCTTCTTCACCTATTGAATCACAAAACAGTCTATATGCTAATAATAAATTTGCAGGACCTTTTCTTCTAATATTTCTACTATTAAAAAATAATATAAACTCTGGATCTTCCCCTTTCATTATTTCTTGCTTAAATTTGCAAAGCTCTGTAAATTGTGGATGGTTTATATCAATTGGATAAAATTCTTTATGGTCTATTCCATGAGGAACATATGTTAGGTCTAAACCTTCAATTCTAGGTTTTCTTTGGCAAACTTGATTATTTATATTGTAAGTTTGTTTTGATATTGCCATTAAAAGATCGCAAGATTCATAAAATGGTTCATTCCAATGAGGATAAGGTAAATCATCCCATATGTTTAAATATATCAAAGGCATTTCTTGTCTAATTTCATGTTCCATTTGATATAGCCAACCCCAAAATCTAGGATCTGTGAAATGCATAATTGCATCTGGTTTTTCGGTTTGTATTAGGTGTCTTAGTATTTCTGCATTTCCATATCCATCAAATGGATAAACTACAACACTAGCATCAGAAACTTTAGTCTTAGATCTTACCTCTTCACTTACATCAATTCTTTTACCTTTATCTGGGTGTTTTATTGCTCCTCCAATTTGAACCCAGTCATATTTGTGACATGTATTGTATACAATTTCTCTACTCATTGTACCTACACCAGAATGTAATCTTAAATCGTCTGATAACAATAAGATTTTTTTCTTTTTTTCTCTATTAAAATCTACTTTTTTTAGCTTTGGTAATTTAATGCTCATAACCTTTTTCTCCTTTAGTATTTTTCAGTAATAACCGTTTTTTCTATTTTTTCTTTAAATTTACTATTGCTGTTATATAAGTAAAGTGCTCTATTTACCAACTTTTGAAAATTCATTCCATTTTCTAGACAAATTTTCTTAAACTTATATTGTTCATTTATGTTAACCTTAACAGACGTCAATTTTACTTTTTCCATAACTATTCTCCTTTTGTATATATAAATATATGTATATACATAAAAAAACTAAGTTATCACAACAACTTTTTTATTAAGTTTTAATGCATACTTAACTACACTAGCGGTTGATGTTGGATTATCTCCTTCTGCCACAAAAGCTATTAGTTTATCAACAGACTTAGCTAAAATTTTATTTCTAGTATGGTAGTGCTTTACTGAATAATCTTTTCCATACCATTCTTTTCTCATGTATGAGTATAGATTTTTTTGAGTGTGCGCTGGATTGACTTCAATGTATTTACAACCTAATTCTAATGCATATTTTTTTACGTATTTTTCAGCTCCATTAGAATCACCACCACTAAATATAATTAAATCTTCATTAAATCGCTTGCTAAGATTAAAAATTGTTTCTTTTATTTTTCTTTTATTTTCATAGATACTACTTCCAATTATACCTATTTTCATATTTTTTCCCATTTACCATTATTTAATAACTTAAATGTAGCAATATATTTTTGTTTCCATTGGTCTGGTTCTATAAGGCTTAAGAATATTTGTTTATCTGGTCCTGCGTAAAGATAATATGGTTTACCGACTATTGGTTGAAAACTATATTTTGCAGCATATACTAAACTTGTCCAATTATATTCATCAATAAGCTTTTTATACTCTTCCTTTAACTCATTTAATTTAGATTCAAAATAGTGATTTGCGTCGGCTACAGAACTCTTATCTACCTTTAGTGGTTCAAACTTTTGGCCATTTACAGAAGTAGGATAAGCTTTTTTATGTGCATCAAACTCACCTGTTTCATAATTATAGACTATATTGTCTGGATATTTCTTTTTTATAGACAACTAAAATACCTTTCACCTCTATCACAAAGTATTGTAATAGCATTTTGTTTATTATTCTTTTTTAACCATTGATCTGCAGCCATAACATTAGCGCCAGCACTTACTCCTACAAATATACCTTTATGAGCTAAATTCCTAGCGTATTTTTTTGCATTTTCTGTTGGTATGGTTACTATCTCGTCTATGAAATCAAGATTTACTAAAAATTTACTTCCATCTCCTATGCCTTGTATTCCGTGAAGTCCTGGTTCTCCACCACTCATTACTGGAGATTCTGCAGGTTCAACTGCTACAATTTTAAGTTTAGGCCACATTTCTTTTAAGAATTTACCAACACCCATTATAGTTCCTCCTGTTCCTGTTCCCATTATAAGTACATCTGGCTGTTTATCTTCACCATTTTCTTCTTTATATTGATTATAAATTTCTGGACCAGTACCTATATAGTGAGCATCTATATTTAGTTGATTATGAAATTGATTACAATTAAACCAACCATTTTCTTTACAAAGTTTATCTCTTAGTTCTATTGCACCATCAAAATCTCCGTCTGAAGCTAGGTATAATTCTGCTCCGTAAAAACGGAACATTTGCTTGCGTTCAATGCTCATGTTTCTAGGCATAATAATTACCATCTTATATCCTCTTTCGGCTGCTAACATTGCAAAAGATATTCCAGTATTACCAGAGGTTGCTTCACAAAGATAATCGCCTTTCTTAATTAAACCTCTCATTTCAGCATCATTAAGAATAAATGTTGCCATTCTATCCTTTACACTTCCGCCTGGATTCATTAGCTCGGCTTTTCCCCAAATAGTTTTATCTTCTAATTTTATTGGAATAAGAGGTGTATTTCCTACGTAGTCTGATAATCTTTTCATGCTAGTTCCTTTATCTTTCTATTTTTAGGTGGACATAAGTCATGTTCTTTTTTGAACGGACAATATGTGCAATCATTTTTATATGCTGGATATTCTGCTTCTTTATTATAAGAACCGTCTTTATTAAACACGTGTTCTACAAACTCTTTTAGTAATTTGTCAACTTTATTTATTGATGGTTTTCCTGAAGAAGGATTATATTTTTGTATTCTTTTTTGTGGAAAATCACAGTTTTCATATAATTTTCTTTTAACAATAAAATATTCTACATCTATGTTTTTAATATCTGTGCCATACTGTTCTGAAAAATATTTTTTATATAGTCTAAGTTGGTTTCCTTCTTTCTTTTTCTTTTTATCTTTCCAACCCATGAATGAAGTTTTAATATCTATAATTTTTATGGTGTCATGTTCTTTCATTACTAAGTCCATAAAGCCCATAAACATTACTTTATCATTATATTCTACTTCACTAAATATTGGCATCTCAATACCAACTAATTCAGTATACTTTTTTGAAAAATATTGGCCTCTTCTCTTTTTAAACCAGTCTAATATTGCAATACCGTCAGAATAAAAATCTTGCATTTCTTCTGGGTTACTAAAGTGTTGGCCATCTAATTCAGCAACTCTTTCAGAATAATCTTTTGACATTTTATCTTTTAATATATTATTTAAGTCTAATTTATCGGCCGCTGTTGCTGTTTCGTTATACATTGTATCTAAGTATAATTGAAAAGTTTCGTGAAATGCTGTTCCAAATACTAAAAACATATTTGGCTCAAATCTTTGATGTTTATCTATCTTATCAAGTTTCCAAGAAAGAGGGCAATTTGTATATTTGCTTATCTGAGAGTAAGAAATTGTCTTCTTACCCATCTTTCTTGCTTTAACTGCATAGTCATATGGTGTTTTTAATTGCATATAGTTTAATTTTTATATAGGTAATATAATCATTTTTTACCACATAAAAAAATTCTGGTGAATTTATTTTTCACCAGAATCTTTATTGTTAATAACTTTTTCTATATAGACTATTGCGTCCATGAGCTCTTCTTGTAGATGGGTCATCCACTGTGTAAAGTTTAGATCGTCACGCTCCATTGTGACTCCATATTTTTCTTTGCCAACTTTTGCCCTATCAAGAATTTTTTTACAAACTGAATCTTCTATTTTAGACATCTGTTTTAGGCATTAGTTCTTCATTAATATGACCACACTTAGCACACTGATAAATAGGTATAGGTAAAAATCCTGCCTTACCAGTTGGGTTCATTACTGGTGATATTTTTCGCAATAAAGTAACCTGTTGAAATGTTGGATTACCACAATTTTCACATTCTACAGCGTCTAAATCTTTTAATTGTAATCCAGCTAGATTTTTAGCTAATTCTTCCTTTAAGTTACCGTTTCCTCCTGTTAAAGATTCCATATTTTTCTCCTTACATCATTCCAAAGCCACCGCCAGCCATTGGAGGTTCTTTGCCTTCCTCTCCAGGAAGATTTGTTATTACACATTCAGTAGTTAATAGTGTTCCAGCAACAGAAGCTGCTTTTTCAAGGGCAGTTCTAGTTACCTTACAAGGGTCAATGATTCCAGCTTCAAACATATTTACAACTTTCTCTGTTCTAGCGTCAAAACCTTGATTTTCTCCTGCATTTTCTATTTTACTCCATATTAATTCTGGATTAAGTCCACAATTTTCCATTATTCTTTGAAAAGGTGCGCTACACGCCTTAGCTACTATGTTTGCTCCGGTTTGTTGATGCTCATTATCAAAATTAGAATTTGGCTCATAGCATGACATTAGAGCTATACCACCACCAGAAACTATTCCTTCATCTAGAGCAGCTCTTGTTGCATTAAGGGCATCTTCAACTCTATCTTTCTTTTCTTTCATTTCTATTTCAGATTGAGCTCCAATTCTTAAAATTGCAACTCCACCAGCAAGCTTTGCTAATCTTTCTTGGTTTTGTTCTTTATCATAATTAGAAGATGAATTATCAATATCGTGTTTTATTAAATTTATTCTTTCTTCAATTGCCTCAACTGTTCCAGCTCCATCTACAATAGTTGTTTTCTTATTATCAATAGTGATTGTTGCCGCGGTGCCGAAAACTTCCGGGGTAATTTTATCAAGTCTCATACCTCTTTGATAAGATACAACCGTACCACCTGTTAAAGCTGCAATGTCTTCTAAGTATTGATTTCTCTTTTCACCAAAGCCTGGTGCTTTTACAGCTGCAACCTTTAACGTGCCTCTAATTTTATTTACAATAAGTCCAGCTAAAGCTTCACCATCTATATCTTCAGCTACTATAAGTAATGGCTTATTTTGTTGTATCGCTGCCTCTAATACCTTTACAATATCTTTAATGGATGTAATTTTTTTATCATATAATAAAATCCAAGGATTTTCTAATTCTACCCTCATATCAGTATTATTTGTAATAAAATATGGCGATAAGTATTTACTTTCAAACTGCATACCTTCAACCATTTCTAGTCTAGTATCTCCTGTTTGGGACTCTTCAACGGTAACAACTCCTTCTCTACCAACCTTTGAAATTGCCTCTGAAATTAAATTACCAACCTCTGTATCATTATTTGCACTAACTGTTGCGACGTTTTTAATATCGTCCTCAGAACTAATTTCTTTACTACTGTTTTTTAAAGACTTTACAATATCCTTTACAGCTTTATCTATTCCTCGCTTTAGTTCTATGGGATGAGATCCTTGTTCAATTGCTGCAAAACTTTGATCGATTATAGATGCTGCTAGTACTGTTGCAGTGGTTGTTCCATCTCCTGCCTCATCATTTGTTTGTTGAGAAACTTCCTTTACAATTTGAGCACCTGCATTTTCTAGTGCGTCTTCAAGTTCAATTGATTTTGCAACAGTAACTCCGTCTTTTGTAGAGTGGTATTCTCCATATTCTTTCTCTATTACAACATTTCTACCTCTAGGTCCAAGTGTTGTTTCTACGGCTTTAGATAATTTATCTACACCATTTTTTAGCGATTTTCTAGCGCTTGAATCAAAAGTTAACTCTTTAGCCATTATTTTCTCCTCTTTTAATTATACAAAATAAATCTATTTCACTGATTATTAAGATGTCACCTTCTTCCATTTCTACAGTATATGCTCCTCTTTTAGGATATGCTACAATATCTCCAACCTTTACCATTGGTTCTATTAGCGTTCCAAAATTATATGCTGCAGGGCCTACTGCCTTTACAACTCCTCTACTTATACCTTCTTGTGAAATATCTGGTAAGATAACTCCTCCAGAAGTCATTTCTTCCGGATCTAATTGTTTAATAGCCACTTTTCCTCTGATTGGTTCTACCATATCATAACCTCCATTATTGTTTTTATTCATAACTGTTTAATTTACTAATATAAATATAATTTTAAAACATTATATTGTTGCTTTTTCTTTTATTATTTCGTTATATTCTTCTAATATATTTTTAACATTATCTATTTTATTAAATTCTTTAAGCTGGTCTAATACCTGTTTCTTAAAAAATATTTCATAGTCTAATTCAAATATATCTTTTCTTTTTCCTATTAAATCTAGGTCTTCTTCATTGAGACATATTGCCGTTTGCCTATCTCTGGGTTTAGTATCTTCTTCACAGTTACTTTTAATATAGAATAGGTATGGGTTATCAGTATTTTTAATTGTAGTTTCTAATCTATCATTTGCCCATACTGAAGCTTTTACATGTTGTGGCATTGTTTTTACATACTCGTTAAATCTTCTAGTAAATGATTTTGATATACCTATTTCTTTATATCCAACAGATTCTACTTTTTTTCTTAATGCTAATAAGTGTCTAATATCTAAACCATCTCTAACTGCTAATTCTGCAATTTTATTCATTGCTCCTTTCATAAATTCTGGCGTATCTTTACGAATAATATTCATACCTCTAATATACTTGTATCCAGTATCTCTTACTATTCCATAATATCTTTTCTTTGAATTACCAAAGTATATTTTTTCCATGTCATATTCAAATTTTAAATCCATTAGCATGTATTCGTCTTGAAGTTTAGGATTATATTTTTTAACATATTCTTCCTTTAATGCTTCATTAAATACTTCTAATTGACTTTCCATTTGTTTTGCAGTATTGCCAGCTGATTTTACAAATATTGAATCCGTATCTCCGTAAAGAGTTTTGTGTCCATATTCATTAAATTTTAATACTGCAAATTTAAGAGCCTGTCTTGCAAAATATGTAATAGCATCTGCTACTTCTGGCTTGTATAATCTAAACTGATTAAAGCCCATAGCACCATAAGCAGAGTTTAATATAATTTTATAAGCCCATTGTCTTTTTTCCATTGCTACAACATCATCACCAGTGTATTCACCAGCCTTTAATGCTCTATTTATTTCAACCCTCTTTAAGAATAGCTTTTTTAATACATAAGGTAATAATCCTAATTTATGTTCTTGCGAATAGAATAAGTATCTACCGCCAAAAAGAGTATCATCGTGGCCAGTATCGATAAATGGAATGTTATCATTATTTAATTGGTCAATTATTTCTTCAATGTTTATACCAAGCTTTTTACAATCTTTTTCAGATGCTATAAATGTTTCTGGACTTAAATTAAATGCCATCATAGCTGTTGGATAAAGTGAAGTATAATCCATAACGGTTACGTCATCATGTTTACCTGGTTCAGTTGGATTAAAGACTATGGCACCTGCATATTGTTGTTTTCTTCCATGTCTTCTTGTTGGGAATATTAGTTTTTGGTGAAACTCTTTTAAAATATAGTTATCAACAATCATAGATTTATAAAAAACTAAACCTAAAGAATCTAAATTTGCAATACTTTGTATTGTTGTATATAGGCCAAAAATGTTTATTTTATCATTTATTTCCTTAAGTATTTCAACATCACGTATACCATACTTTATAAATCCTTTATAATTAGTATTCCAATCTTTCCAAGTAACGTCTGTTAATTTGTCTAACCCTTTTTCACCAACAATTTCTTTAACTGCTGTTGCTAGTTTATAGTTTGGTAGATTGTAACCCATATCTTGTACACCTTCCATCATATCAATATGATCTAGTCCTTTGATATTTACTTTCCAATATTCTCCACGCTTTCTAATGTAGACATCCTTTATAGGAGATAAATTTTCATATGGTAAACCTAATACCCTGCACCTATTTACTATATATGGAAGGTCATAACCTGCAGAATACCATCCAGAAATTACGTCTACTTTTAGCATATTTAATGTATTAATAAAACCTAATATTGCAGTTTCTTCTTTTTTGCAAAGCATAATTACGTGAGTTCCATCATCAACTATCTTAGGTTCATCGTAATCTTTTGTATATTCAGGATGCCAAGAAAATACAAAGTACTTTCCAACTTGAGGAACGTAGCATTGTATTGAAGTAATAGGCTGTTTTGCTTTTTCAGGCATATTATCTTTTGGATTTTCAGGATCAAACCAAGTTTCAATATCAAAATACATAATATTTCTTTTATCAGACCATTCCAATCCTTTATCTAATATAAAATTAAACTCTGGGCTTTTATCTGACTCGTATATTCTTCCTGGATAATCTTTTCCTACTTGATTTCTCATTTTTATAGAGGTATAACTAACTTTATATACCTCTTCTTCGTGTAAGGATTTGTATATAGTAGTATCACTACAATCAAATTGCTTGATGTCTAATATATCTTCAATGTGTTTTGCAGAATAATAAAAATAATCTTTAAAATTATCAACCTTAGTTGTAAAATTTCCGTTTTCGTCATAGCCAAATTGGTAAATTTTATAAATTCCTTTGTCAAATTTTGACGTTATTCTTGATAGTTTGAATGTGCTCATAGTTTAATTTTTATATAGGTAATATAAACAATTTATTTGAAATAAAAAAATATTTGGTTAAAAGTTATTAACAATTTAGATCGTAGTATTGTCCAGTTTTAATTAGCATGTTTGCTTTAACCATTTCTTGCATTATTGCCCAGCTCTCTTTCCAATTGCTGTCAAGTCTTAATCCGTGGCCACCTTCAGATATAATAACCTTTAACACTTGATCGTGTCTTATAGAAGTATTACCTAATGAAGACATTATTCTTTTTATTAAATCTATATTTGGTTGGTTTAAGGTTATTTTTTTAGTTTTAGCAGTTTTTATTTTTGAAACAATTATAGAAGATGGTTCTTCTTTAATCATTTTAACTTTACAAGTTTCTCCTACTAATACCTCTTCCATTTCTGTTTTTTCAAATAGTAGTTGAGGTTTTGCTTTTGGAGCAACTCTAGCAACTTTCCTCTTTTTTATTAAGTGAGGATTATTTTTAAGCCTGCAGTAAACAGAGTACTGGCAAAGACTTACTTCAGTACCGTATGATTTTAATTCATTTTGCTCATCTTCAAATATTTTAATACCATTTTCTGTTGTATAGTTCCACAATTCTTTATGAAACTGTATATCTAAAATTTCTTTTTGGTTTTCTCGTATCCAAACAACTCTTTCGCCTAAAGGTACTTCTTTTTTAGATAAACCTGGAAACATTAATTCTAGAGTTTCACATGCTCCTGGACCTGGAGCTACGAACTTTGAATCATGGCTAAAGTTTAATTTTGGATTAACAGAGTTTGATGTTGAGCAATGGTAACCGTAATAGTCTCCAATCATATTTTCGCCTGTTAAGTATAAAAATCCTTCATAAAGGTCTTTTGCTTCTCTCATGCCTGTCATAACTGTTTTTTTAGGATTATGTCCAGAAGGTCTATGTGTCCAAGATGCTATCCATTCTGAAACATTTGACCATGTTCCTTTGTCGTCGTGTCTAGCATTTCCTAGATACCATTCATTAACAAATCTTCTACCGGCAGTTTGTATGCTTGTATGAAGTTCAGTTGTACCCCATATTTTTTGTTTATTTTCTTTAGCTGCAACTGCAATTTTTCTAAGTTTTTTAGTGTATTCTCCTACCTCACCAGTTTCTTTAAACTGTTGTTGCTCTTTTCCTAGTAGAATAAAATCAATATGGGCTTTTTTATCATCATCAATGCCAGTTAAAACATTATGAACGCCTCTTGCTCCATAAAAGTGAGATATAATAGTGTTACCAATAACGTTTTGCCATTTTAGTCCTGGCACAGTAACAATATTTTCCATAATGTACACCATTCTATCATCTGCAGTTATTGAAGGGTGAAAATATTCTACTTCTAATCCCAAAGCTGGGTCTGTTGGAGTGTATGACTCTAATATTCCTTTTTGAAATAGTGTTCGTTTATTAACCATCTTAACAAAATGCTCATAATCTTTTAGTACATCCCAATCAATAGAATTTCTGAGTGATTGGTCTTTTGTGCTTCCAGCTGGTATTAAAATATTAGGCATGCAAATCCTCTAAGTGTCTTACATTTTCTTTTTCAGTAAAATCGTGTGAAACGTGTATTACTTTACCGTTCCAGCTTTTTTCTATTTCTGCTTTTTGTACCTCATCGTCTTCAAAGAAAAATTGAACATCTATAGTTTTTACTTCTTTTAACCACTGTAAAGTTCTAGCTTTATGGGTACCAGAAGATTCTCTAGATTTTACCTTAAACGGTAAAGGATTAAAATAAACTTCATTTTTTATACCATGTTTGTGTAAGAAAGCTTTTGTTTCTGGCTCTTCTTCATGGCTTCTGCCAGTTATTATTACATCGTTTGGGCCTGGTCTTACGCCGCATATTCCATTTCCTAAATGGATTACTCCATCAATATCAAATCCGTTTACTTTCATAATTATTTATTCATTTGTTTTGAAGTAGATTCAGTTAACCTTCTGTTTGCTAGTTCAGTACATTCATAAACAGCGTCTGAAAACATCATTTGATCTGGTGGAGTTTTTTGAGTAAAAGCAGATGGACCTCTTAGTGCTCCTACTACTCCTAATTCTCTTGCAACTTTTAAGTATCTTATTGCATCTATTACTACTCCTGCAGAATTTGGACTGTCTTGAACACTTAATTGGGCATCAAACAATACTGGAGAACCGCCAAAACCTTCAAGCTCTAATCTAAAGTTTGCAACTTTATTATCTCCGTAAAAATGAATATATTCAGAAGGTCCTGCATGGAGGAATGAATCTTCAGTAGAAATACCTCTAATTTCATTTTGAGCTCTAATAACATTTTCTTTAGAAATCTTTTTTGAAGCTAATCTGGTTTTGTCTTCCATATTTAAAAAGTCAGTATTACCACCAACATTTCTTTGGATGTGTGCTTTTACATGGTGACCTCTTTCAAATGCTAATTCTTGTAGCATCTGAGATAAAATACTTGCCCCAAATTGAGAACGCATATCGTCTCCAATTAATGGTATACCAGCATCAATAAATCTTTGTTCCCAAGCTGGGTCAGATGCAATAAATACTGGGATACAATTTACAAAAGAAATTCCAGTTTCTAAACAAATTTCAGCCCAAAATTCTGTAGTTTTTTGTGAACCAACGGGTAAATAGTTAACAAGTACTTCTACTTTTTTTGATTTTAATTCTTTAATTATGGTATCTTTCCATTTTCTTTCTAATTTATTGGTCCAAGATACTCTATTCATATCTGTAGAATTTCTTAGCTTTTCAGAAACTAAGAATCTATTTTCTTCAGGATAATTATCCATTAAACCAGCATAACCATCGATAACAGGTGCTTCAAATACTGGTGCTTTAGATTCAATATTATCTACAATATTCCATGCACAGTTTGGTCGTTGTTGTAATGCTTCACCTAATGGTAAACCAGTTTTACGTTCGTCAATATCAAACCCTACTACAAATTCAACATCTCCTGCTAAATAACCTCCAATATCTGTTTTCATTACTCCTGTTTCTGCTTTAATATTTTCAGCATAATATTGTACGCCTTCTACAAGCGACTTTGCACAGTTTCCTGTTCCTATGATTCCTACTTTAATTTTACTATTTTTTGCCATTTTGATTCCTCTTTAATTGTTATTTTATATAATATAATAAATTTTTTTTAATCGGAAAAATTATTTCACTTTTATTTTCCCCAATATAAATACTAAGTTAGAACGAAAAAACTACACTTTTGTGGTATTTATTTTCGCAATTATTTTCCATATCCCATCTATAATATTCTCTGCTTAAGTGAACACTTTTAGGTTTTTCCATTGCGTCAAACGATAATTGTTTTTTATCATTTAATATATTAGACGGCCATGATTTAGCTGTCCAACCATATAGTTCACAAACAGTATCTATAGTTTTATTAAATGTTTTTACAACTTCTGATCTTTGTTCCCATGTTCCGTAAAATGGAGTATCTTTATAATATCCTGTTTTAGGTAATTTTCTACTTTCATCTTCAATTGGTAGAGCATGCACTAATTCTACATTTTTTATATTTAAACAATTTATTTGATCTGCCAAATATAATACCATAACCTCAGTAGCTTTAGAATAGTCTTCTCTTCTACATAAGTGGTGTCTAATATCTATATTACCTGCGTAAAATGTTAAATGGGTTAAGTCTTCAGTATTTATTCCAGATTTTTCTAGTATTTTATCCTTTAAACCGTCTCTTAATACAGAATAAAGGGTTAATCCGTCGTTACGACTAGTCATATATCCTGGTTGATACATTGAAAAAGAGTGGCTATCACCAAAACATAATTTTGTGGTTTTTTCTACTATATCAAATTTTTCTGTTTTGTTAACTGCTTTTTGTAATTCTTCTAAATCTATTATATGGGCTAAAGGAGATGTTGAACTATTTTTAAGTCTTTTTGAAACCATATCTACCAAATCTGGCATTTCATGTTGTAAGGATAATAGTTTTCCTGGAAAGCTTTCTAGTTGAATAAGTTTTTTACAAAAGTCATCGCCTAGGCCTCCAAAAAGATTAAGTGTTCCTTCATAACTTATACCCATATAGAGTATAATTACGTCGTAACTATTTAGTTTTTCTGATTTATCTAAAATTGTTACGTCAGTATATCCTGCATTTATACATTGGTTCATTACCTTGTGAGCCCATGCCCCGTTATGGTTTGATATTCTTTTTGATATTGCACCGGAAAGTCCGTCAATACCTATTTTAATACCTTTATCTTTAATTTTATCTACTAATGTTATCATATTTTACTTTGTTCCTGATGAACCAAATCCTCCTTCTCCTCTTGTGGATATTGATTCATATAAATTATTTTCTTCTACTAATTCTATGGTTGGATCACCTAGTGGTAATAGTACAAACTGAACTATTTTATCTCCTGCTGCAATTGTTTGGTATTCTGCACTTACATTGGTTAAGTTTATATGTAGTTCTCCTTGATAACCGCAATCAACTACACAAGCTCCTACATGTAATCCTTTTTTAGTGGCAACTCCAGATTTATTAAATGCTATTAAAGCATATCCTTCAGGTACATTTACCTTGATTCCACTTGGAATAAAACAAGATTCTCCAGGTGATAGGTCAGTTTTACCATTGTAATCATTTGGTATAAAAAAATCTACACCTGCATCTGTTGTGTTTGCTCTGGTTGGAGTTTTTACATCTTTAATTTTTGTTATTTTCATTTCTTTTTCTCCTTAATATAGTTATCTAAACCGCCTAAATAAGCTACGCAGTCTAATAAATTGTCTTCTCTATAGTTATAAGAATGCCTAGATAGTTTTAGAGCTAC